>Ga0265294_10000414_pt1 | contig 57041 bp, 43 predicted proteins | sample MunlanPumphouse3_FD_192504 | JGI IMG/M metagenome (GOLD analysis project Ga0265294, IMG submission 192504) | Groundwater microbial communities from a municipal landfill in Southern Ontario, Canada - Pumphouse #3 | ecosystem: Environmental > Aquatic > Deep subsurface > Groundwater | place... | reverse complement strand
TCCTGGCAGGGTATTCCGGCTTCGCAAGTCACTTCACGAATATCCCTCATTGAATATTCATGGGCAATTTCAATATCCGATTTCATCTCTTTTTTATTTAGATGAACCAAATATAATAAATATACAGGAGAAATCAATGGTGCTCGGGACGGGAATCGAACCCGTACGAACATTACTGTTCACAGGATTTTAAGTCCTGCGTGTCTACCTATTCCACCACCCGAGCCCATAAAAGAAAGACCTTAAAAAAACCTCTCGGAAGGAGAGGTTTCGAGCGGAAAACGAGATTCGAACTCGCGACCCTAACCTTGGCAAGGTTATGCTCTACCAACTGAGCTATTTCCGCATATATTCTGCAAACGGACCACAAAGATAGATAAAAATTTTTCTCTTCCAAAAAAAGGGACAATCACATATTAACAGATTTACTGCTTTTGTCCCGGATTTTACGCTGCATAGAAATATGTTTGCCGGTGTAATCATTTAATAAAAAATACCATGAAAACAAAGTCTTATGCTTTTCTGCTCCCCGCCCTGCTAGCGGCGCTGCTCATCCTGTGTTTCTGCGAACGTGAAATTCCGCCTGTTATTAATCAGGCCCGGGATGCCGTGCTGACGTTAACTGTTTCTTCTGCCTCTTCCGAAACAAAATCCACAAACGCAATGAACGCCTTTGAACAGGATTCAATACACCGCCTGGATATATTTGTATTTAATGACGATGAGGACAAGACACTTGATATTCATTACGTCGTAGAAAATTACAACAAAACCAATCCCATTCAGCTGAAAGTTTCGGAAGGCAGTAAAACCATTTATGCCCTGGCTAACGTGCACGGTCTGAACGGACAAACTCAGCCGGACTGGAGCGGAATTACAGGCCGGGAATTGTTCAAAAGACAGGTGATAAGTCTTTTCAACGAAAGGCTGGATAATTTTACGATGATTGGTATGGAGACCATCACTTTCACAAAAAGTGAAGCAATTACTGTTGAACTGTCCCGTTTTGTGGCCAAAGTAGTCCTCGAATCGGTGTCCACAGATTTCGAAGGCACCGCATATGAAGGGACAAACCTTCTGAACGTAAGGGCATTCCTAACTAATGTCATTAATGAAAAAACCCTCAATAAGGACAATACGGTCGGAAATATTTCTGCAGACGGACGAACAGTATCGGGGAATATGCAGATTGCCAACGGCCTGTGCGACACGCTGGGCACCCTGACGGCCAATGTGCCCCACAACACAAAACACTATTTTTATGCTTATCCGAATGACACCGGAGACGATGCAGGTATGACAAGACTCGTGATAGAGGCACTGTTCGAAGGCGGAAGGACTTATTATTATCCCATTAATATAGAAGGAATGACCGCCAATAATACGTATTCGTTCAATGTAGTGATCAAACGTCCAGGATCGGACGACCCGGACACTCCCATTTCCTTTACAGACGCCACCATTACGATAGCTGTAGCTAACTGGACAGAACATGTTACAGATGATGTCGTATTTTAGGATCTGTTTCTTTACCCTTATCTTATTCCTTTCCGCCTGTCAGAGGGGCGCTATTTCTCAGATTGCGGGCGGAGAGGAAGATACGGTAACAGTAACGTTCAATCTCAGAACAGGCAGTCTTTCTACTCGTGGATATGACATAGATCCTTCCGCTCTGGCAGACCTGAATATCTATTCTTTTACGGAAGACGGCCGCTTGTTTTCCCATGTTTTCAGCAATGACACTGAATATGCCTTACAGGTTTTGGCTGGGAAAAGCTTCAGATTTTATGTTGTAGCCAATGCGGGCAAGACGTTACCTGTTTTATCGCAAACCCTGCTCGAGGATTTGGTTTTTGTAACCGATACGCCCGAAGATATGGCACGGAACAGAACCCTGCTTATGTCCGGCAAAACGGGACTGATCCCTGTCACGGGAAACCAATCCATTTCAGTTATGCTCATACGTTGTACTGCCAGACTTCATATTTTTGTTAACACAGAGAACCTTGCACCTGATATTAATCTGCTTTTTAATAGGATAACAATTAATAACGTGCCCGGTTCAATCAGATTGTTCGGGCCGTCTTCTCTCCAGGATACGTCTTCCTTTTTTATCCAGGGAGAAACCATGAGCGGCAATGAACTGGAACCACTGACTACAGAGGGGATTTTCCTTCACACCTATGAAAACATTCAGGGCACACTCCTGCCCGGAAATGAAAATCCCACGGCAAAAATTCCTGACCCGTTGTCTCCGGCAGCCAGGTGCTGTACATTTATAGAAATGGAGGGCATGTACGAAAGCCCTGAATACCGGGGTCCCATCAAATACAGGTTGTATCCGGGAACAGATAATACCACCAATTTTGATTTATTTAGAAATACTCTTTACAAAATTACTGTGAATTTCTATGGATCAGGAATTAACGAGATGTCCTGGCGTATAGACACCTCCGCACTGGACTCCCGTCCCTTGGAGCTTTGTCTTCAACCGGCCTGGTACCGATTTAACACCTATGGCCAGACATGCCGTATCACGCCTGTTTTTCAGCCGGCCACTACCCATCCGGATTTCAGAAGACTGCTCTGGACCAGCAGCAATCCGGGGGTGGCGTCTGTAGACAGTACCGGAGAGGTAACATCGGTACATAATGGCAACTGTTATATTCTGGCTGTGTCTGAAGACAATCCGCAGGTAAGGGACAGTATGGTAATTGAGGTGGAAAAAGCAAGTCCGTTGGTCAGTTTAACGGTATCTTCAGACACGTTATATGCCGGATGCGAATCTTATATGTTCGCACAGGCTGCTGTAGTCACCGAACCGGGAGGTTCGGTCGTATGGGAAAGCAGCGACTGGAATGTATTGGGATTCGCCGGAAGCGACCAATCTGCGACGCTTGTGGCAATAAATCCCGGTACAGCCGTGCTGACAGCATATCATAAAGACGATCCCTCTGTCAGGGATTCAGTTACCGTACAGATTCTCAAACCAACAATTAATTTATCGGGATCATCAGAATTATATATGTATATTACTTTCTCCCCCAAGACCATAACCGCCTCGGTGACTAATGCACCACCGGGGGCCACTCTTGAATTTACGTCACAGAACAGCTACATAGCCACTGTTTCCGGATCAGGTGTTGTTACGGCCCGTCACGAAGGCTGTACTCATATTGAAGTACATACCCAAGGCGCTGAGAGAAAAAGAGTAAATGTGTTCATTAGGCAAAACCTTTCTTCCAGCAATCTCTTTTTTCTTGTCGAAATGAATACCGGTGAAACGGTCTGTGCAGATAATATCATAACCTCAGGTGATTGCAATTATATATTAGTGTCTGAAAACGGTTCTTCAACAGATCTGTCGTTTTATCCCAATGCGGACCCCTACGTCTGGTTCGATATAGATAACAGACCCGGAGGGTTTATATATCTTAATGCAACCGGAAAGAAAGCAGGTCATTCCCTGGTAGCGAGAAACACACAGGAAGATCCGGAAGCGGATTATATTTATCTGACGGTTAAGGACTCGACAGCACCTTTGTCACTTACAGATACGGCTATCTCTCTTACGGCCGGTACATGCACAGAACCCCGCTATGAATCCTCTCCGGCATTAACCCGTCAGGATATTGTATGGATGGTATCTGACAGCCGAATAGCGTCGGTAGATACAAACGGAAAAGTTACCGCACATACCTGCGGACAGGCCGTACTCATGGCAACAGGAAACGGAGTAACGGCAACGTCTCTGATTTGTGTAACGCCCTAAATGAACTCTGTCTGGAACTGCTGAAGGAAACGGACGTCATTTTCAAAGTAAAGACGCAGGTCTTTTACCTGCCATTTGAGCATGGCAATGCGCTCCACTCCCATCCCAAAAGCAAATCCGGTATATTTAGTGGAATCTATCCCGGAGGCTTCCAGTACGTTGGGATCTACCATGCCGGCTCCCATGATTTCCAGCCATCCGGTGCCTTTACAGATATTACAGCCTTTTCCGCCGCAAATATTACAGTTCACATCTACTTCGGCAGAAGGTTCGGTAAAAGGAAAGTATGATGGGCGGAGACGAATTTGGGTATCGGCGCCGAACATTTCACGGGCAAAAATGAGAATGGCCTGCTTCAGGTCGGCAAAAGAAACGTTTTCATCTATATAGAGACCTTCTACCTGGTGAAAAATACAGTGGGCACGCGCCGAGATAGCCTCGTTTCTGAACACCCGGCCGGGGCAAAGTACACGGATGGGCGGTTTTTGCGCTTCCATGGTACGGACCTGCACCGAACTGGTATGCGTTCTTAAAAGAATTGAATTGGGCGTATCGGTTTTAATGAAAAAGGTATCCTGCATATCCCTGGCCGGGTGCTCCGGAGGAAAATTCAGCGCCGTAAATACATGCCAGTCATCTTCCACCTCCGGCCCGTCAGCAACGGCAAATCCCATCCTGCGGAAAATATCCAGAATCTGATATCTTGTAATGGATATGGGATGACGTGAACCCGTATTCAGCAGTTCGGCAGGCATAGTAAGATCTGCCTTCGGAACATTTTTTTCAACGGCCGACCCGATTATCTCCTTTAGTGAATTGATTTTTTCCAGCGCTTTGTTTTTCAGGATATTCATCATCTGTCCCATCTCGCGCTTTTCTTCCGGCCGGATATCTTTAAATTCTTCGAACAACCGGGTAATAGAACCCTTCTTTCCCAAAAGCCTGACTCTGAGCTCTTCTATTTCACCTGTCGTCTTAACCTGGAGTCCTTCCAGTTCGTTTATTATTTTTTCTATCTTCTCCCTCATATATGTAATAATTAGGTCAATGTCCAGAACAGGTGCAAGGCCTCTTCCAGCGATTCGGTTTTGAGTGTTTTTTCAATATTGGGGGCATCGTAATTGCGCCTGATGGAACAGTACATCTCGTAAGGCCCGTCCATTTTGTATACACAGCGATGACCCCGGGTCAGTGCTTTTTTTACATCTTCCCTGATACGGGCACAGGCTTCATCGGGGTGAAGGCAAATAGCCGAGCAACGGGACAATCCCTTCTTAACGGCAGTAGTCACAATGTTCCCGAACAATTCCTGAGCCTGTCTGCAAGCCGCGGTGTCACCGGCCAGATAAACAACCGGAACACCGTACATTCCGGCCACCAATGCATTGTATCCCATTTCCGGAAGCGAAATCCCGTTCAGTGTAAATTCATCTACCGCACGAGCCATGGTATGCGACATCACTCCGTCCGGCGTTCCCGCTTTGGCATGATATCCCAGAAAAAGAACGGCATCGTAGGTTTCATCAATGGTAAGGATCATGGCCCGGTAATCTTCTGAACAACGTCCCTTTATATGGAATGCACGTTTATCCAACATCTCGGGGATGAGCGACTTATTGCCTCCGTGACCGTCCCTTACATACACTTCATCTGCTCCGGCATCAAATGCGCCGGCAATAGCAGCATTCATTTCCCTGGTATACTCGACCCTGTTTCTTTCGTAATCGGGATGGCCGGGTGTTATGGAATCCCAGTCACAGGCAGTAGCAATGCCTTCAATATCCCCTCCGATTAATAGTTTCATATTATTTCTGCGTTATTACCATTTAACTTTTTTTCTTTTTAGCGGTAAGGTCATGCAACGGGCACCTCCACCTCCGCGGGCCAGTTCGGCGCCTTCAATAGTTACCACACACCTGGGTGTTTTTTTGATAGAAACCTTTCCCGAGCACACGTCATCAGCCGTAACTATTTCAAACCCGTGTTTGGACATTTCGTTAAGTGTGTGCACGTTTCGTGCGTATGAGATCACCTTTCCGGGCGCAAAGGCAAAGAAATTGGCTCCGGAATGCCACTGCTCACGTTCCTGATCCCATTCGTCGGTACCGCCGCAAACAACAGGTTCGAGGTCCATGCCCAGGCGCCTGAGTGCTGTGACAAGTCCCGGCACGCGGCGGATTTTTTCCACCTTTCCGTTATCCAGGGTAACCTGTATGGTGCCGTACTGATGATCCCCAAGTATAAGCGGTTCAAACACCATACATTTATCCACATCAAGGAATGTAAAGACCATGTCCAGATGTATAAAACTTTCGGGTGAAGAAGGTAACTGTTGTACCAAAATATAGCTCTTCCCTTCCGGAGCGCTTTTGCTCAACCGGTTGATGAGCAGGTCCACTCCCTGAGATGTAGTGCGCATACCGTTCCCCACTACAAGGATATCTTCCCTGGCTACCAGGAGGTCACCTCCTTCCATGAGAATGGAACGGTCATTCGGCTGGTTGTCATAGGTGTTGACCACAGTAGAAGAGAAATGGGCATTATTAGCAAAAATTGCATCCATAATGAGCGATTCCCTTACCCGTACTTTATTGGCCATGCGACAAATAACGGCATTATTCCCGATTACGGCCGATGCATCTCGTGTAAAATAAAAATTATATAACGGATGGAGCGCATAGTAATCTTCGTTCAGGAATGAAGTAAGATTGTCTATACGGGCCGGTAGCCCCTCAATAAGTTTGGAGGCAAGTGTCCGGGAGGTCATCTCCATTAACTCATCATAGTAGTCATTGACATTTTCTGTCAGACATATTTTGCCTATGAGAGCATTTCTCTGCGCAGGATTGTCCAGTACTTTTATCAGCAGGTCCTTTACCTGAAAGACCTGACATACTGTTCCCAGGAGGCAGGACAGTTGGGTATATTCCGGTTGTGCCACCGAAAGGTTTAAAATGTCGCTGTATAAAGCACGCTCAACCGATTTCGGAGTCATATTTTCCACTTCCGGACCCGGGGTGTGCAGCATAACGGCTTCCAGTTCTCCAATTTCGGAATTTACCTCAACTTTGAATTTAGATCCGTTCATACAAATTTTTCCTGTTTTTGTGCTATTTCATTGAACAACTGGCGAAATTGCGAATCATCCCTCGGGCATATCAGCAGTGCATCTTTTGTATCCACAATGATATAATTATCAAGATCTTTGATCACCAAAAGTTTGTTGTTTTCTTCTGCATATACAAGGCAGTTCTTTACATTTTCGAGCAAAGACCGGCCTGCCGCAATGGCATTTTCGGATCTGTCTTTTGAAGAATGCATATAGAAACTCTCCCAGCTCCCCAAGTCGGACCATCCGAACGAGGCAGAGAATACAAAAGTATTATTTGCTTTTTCCATTACCCCGTAATCTATAGACACATTCCGGCAATCCTCGTACACTTTTCTGATGAATTTGGCTTCATGCGGGGTATTATAGATAGATATCCCGTTCCTGAAAGGCAGGCTAATCTCGGGAATCCATTTTTCCAACTGACGGGCAATGGAAGTCAGGCTCCACACAAAAATCCCTGAGTTCCAGTAGAATTCACCGCTCTCAACCAGTACCCTGGCCAGATCGGCGTTCGGTTTTTCCGTAAAAGTCTTAACGGGATAGACCAAATGTTCCCCAACAGAACGATATTCCTTTTTTAGCGCCTGGATATAACCGTATCCCGTTTCGGGTCTGGTGGGTTTGATCCCAATAGTAATAAGCACATCGCTCTGAACTGCAAATTCCAGCGCGGCCCTGACGGTTCCCAGAAAAGCGGTGTCACCAATGATCAGATGATCGGACGGAGCTACGACCACCGAAGCATCCGGGTCTGTTTTCATGAGCTTATAGGTCGCATAAGCAATACAGGGAGCCGTGTTGCGTCTGTACGGCTCGGCAAGAATATTCTTTTCCGGCAAATTGGGAAGCTGTTCTTTTACTAACGAGGCATACAGTTCGGATGTTACTACCAGAATACGCTCAGCAGGGATAATCTGTACGAACCGGTCATAGGTCTGCTGTAGGAAACTTTTTCCAACCCCGAGAATATCCAGGAATTGTTTGGGACGGGCATTCCTGCTCACGGGCCAGAAACGGGAGCCAATACCGCCGGCCATGATAATGCAATAAAAGTTCGGCATCATGAAATAGGTGAAAATGCGTCTGGAATATATTCCAATTTATACTGCAGGTCATCCGGACCCTTCGGGCCAAAAACAATGGCAATCACATCAAATTGAACCTCAAGATCAAGCCTGAAACGGGACATATAAGCCCTTGCAGCGGACATAAGGGTAAGCTGTTTATCTCTGGTGACCGTCTGAGCCGGCTCAACCATAACAGGTTCTCTGCGGGAACGGACTTCTACAAAATGGATACGGTCTTCTTTTTTCGCCACAATATCCAACTCCCTGTGGCCCGATCTCCAGTTACAATGAAGCACCAGAAAACCATTGTTTTCTAGGTGTTTGCGAGCCAGCCGCTCTCCTATTCGCCCCAGTTCCCCTCTTCCGGTATCCCTGCAATCCATCCGTTACCCTGTTTCGGCAAATGTAAGCAAATTTAAATATATCTCCAATGATTAAGCGGTTTGCCCGGGTAAGGGCCCTGAGTCAGTTTCCATTCCAGAAGTCTTGATCTGATATCCTTTTCACTCTCCCAGATAATCCGCTTATGCAATTCTTCTAAAGTAAGACCTACCCCTCTTGTCAGATGATCTCCACCTCCTCTGGCCCTGAATGTGTTCATTGCCACGTGATAATCTCTGTCAGGGAAAAACAGGGATCCGTCTGCCATGGAGAGGATCTCCACCCGCTGTCCATAAGGTCTGTCCCGGTGAACAACATATATTATTCCGGCTGCAGAATCGAAATTATATGCAGGGCCGTTGGGCCTGTCCAGCCTTAGATAATACGCATATTCCATGTACTTTAATATCTCTTCTCCACTCAGTCGTACAATGCTTAGCGTATTTTCATAGGGATAATATGAAATAATATCATTGATATAAATGAGCCCTTTGTCAAGAAACAGATTCCGGGCAGCCGGCGAAGCAAATGAAATACTGGCACCAACTTCAGCTGCACTGCCCGTATTCGCCATCGACAGATGAAGTGTGTGGATCAAATCCACCCATTTGCTCGGACCCTGCATGGATTCCCTGCTGTATAGCGGCTCATGCAATTCAGTAACGGGGATTCTTTCATAAGCGTCTTCCCGCAGCATGAACGGTTCAATTATTTGCTCATATACGGGATCGTTTCGCAAAGAACGGGAGCTGATAAGAGAGGGTGAAATATGAACTTTTGCACCATGTTCATTCTTTTTGTCAATGATAATTTCTGCCCGGGCAATATGGCTGGCACGTGAACCGGCCTCCATAATCCAGACGGTATCACCCTGCACATTTATAACAGAATCGGTCTTTGCATTATGCACATGCCCGCAGCAAATAAGATGGAAACCCGGAATATTCCTCGCGATCCACGATCCGGTATTCATCGCATCGTCTGCAACCATATCTTCTGTGAGTACTCCTCCGCCCGCATGCAGCAATCCAATCACCACATCGGGTTTCTCTTTTTCGTAAATAACTTTAATCCAATGAGCAGCAGCCTCTTCAACCGGCTGCAATTCCACCCCTGAACGGAGACGTTTTGGGATCCATTCGGTAGCACGGGGTGTCAACAGGCCCATTATGGCAATTTTATATCCCATACGCCTGAAAACACGGTAAGGGGTAAAACGGGGCTTTCCCGTGTTTTCATCCACAGCATTCGCGCAAAGTACGGTCGCTTTTACCTGGGAATATAACCGGTCATATATCTGTCTTCCGGCTTCCAGATCGTGATTCCCTACGGTAAGCGCATCGTAGGAAAGCCAGTTAAACAAGGTTGCGTAAATGTGTACATTGGATGTATCTACATAATTGGAAAAGTAGACCTCGGGAGATCCCTGAAGATTATCTCCGCAATCCAGCAGGATCATGCGGTTTCCGTATGTCTTTCGTTGAGCCCTCAGGTATCCGGCCACTCCGGACATGGGCCCGTCTATGACTCCGTGCATATCGGCTGTCTCCAGCACTACAAAGGAGACAGGCTCAACGGTGCAGCCGAACAACAGCAAGACGCTTATATATAAAAAGATCCGTTTCATTTGTATTGCCAATGATTGAGTGTAACGGCCGTGAATGGACTGCGTGAACGTTCACGGTCCATAAACATACGGCGCATATCTAACTGGCTCTCCCAGACAATCCGGTTTTCAATCTGCTCTCTGGTCCACCCCATGCCTTGTGTCAAATGGCCTCCTCCCCCAAGGACCCGGTATGAGTTCATAACAACATAATACCTCCTGCGGGGAATAAAAGCCGTTCCGTCTGCCATCCGGTGCACTTCTATACGGTTTCCGGCCGGCCTTTCCTTGTGCACCGTATATATGATCCCCGCAGCCGTATCGAAATTGATGACAGATGTGGCGTTTTCATATGAGTACTCAAGGTATTTCACTATTTCATTGCCGGTCATCCGGATTATGCACATAGAATTCTCATACGGGAACCAGGTAAAGAAATCTTTCAGATACATCTGTCCCTTGTTTATTACTCCATTTGGACTAAGAGCCGCCGCAATGGAGACTGCAGGAAGAATGTCGGTGCCCAATCCGGCCATTTCCAACTGTCCCAGATGTATTTCATCCAACCAATTGCACGGCCCTTTCGTAGCGCTGTCACTGCGCATGATGTTCTGTATCTCTGCAATGGGCGTATTCTCGTATTCACGTACGCGTTCAAAGACCGGAGTAAATTCACAGGAGTACAGGGAATCTGCCGGAAAATATTCTGCATCTAGTATAAAAGCAAAAACTGAGACTTTTGGCGTTTTTCCTTTTTGCGCCGTAATGAGCGCAGTTCCAACCTTTTGGCCGTGAGGTCCTGCGTTCAGGAGCCAGACTGTATCCTTACGGCTGTTCAGGACATATCCGGCATGAGGACGATGATCGTGACCGTAGCATATCAGATGGAACCCGGGAACATTCCGGGCAATCCATAGCGCAGCATTTTCAAAACCCAAAGGCCCTTCCATGCCACCGTCCGCTCCCGTATGGATAAGTCCAATAATAATATCGGGGTTCTCATTTTTCTTAATGACAGCCATCCATTCTTCGGCGGCTTTTTCTACAGGTAAAAACACAAGGCCGGGACGGAGATGTTCAGCAACCCAGGTACTCACATACGGAGTAAGCAGTCCTAAAATGGCAATTTTTAATCCTCTTTTGTTAATAATTATATATGGAGTAAAATAAGGCTTACCCGATTCTTTTTCAACAACATTGGCACAAACAACAGGCATTCCTGCCTGACGGTAGGCACGGCTGAACGCATCAATTCCCGCTTCAATATCGTGGTTTCCAACCCCTATTGCCGTGTAAGGAAAGAAATTGAAAAAGCGGGCGCATATATGTTGCCCAACCGTGTCTATAAAATTACTGTAATACACGCCGGGAGTGCCCTGCAAGTAATCTCCGGCATCGAGCAGCAGTAGGCGGTCATCGTATTTTTCCTGCATTTGACGGATATAGGTAGCTGTTTTCATGACTGACCCGTCGAAATGGCCGTGCAGATCTGTTGTTTCAAGTACGCAAAATGAAACAGGCTCTCCGGAACAGGATGCCAGCACGAGGCATAGCACAATGGAAAAACAACGGTCTTTAAGTCTCATAATAACAAATTTAACTGTTTTTCTTTATCTTTATTTGATGAAACGATTTTTTTTCACCTGTAAAGCACTCGTTTTTCTAGTTTGTTTTACAGGCTGTTATTCAGAAAAAATACTCATTATTACCGACATCGGTCTCGACGTAGATGATGCACTGGCTATCCATATGATATTCACTCACGAGCCCAGTTCGGTTTTAGCTATTGCCTGCACCGGATCCCATCAGCCGGCCGGCATGGTTAATGAACTGAAATGTCAATACCGTTCTCATCCGGGATATTCCTCAATCAAGAGAATCCCTGTGGGCAGCGGATCTGCTTTTATAGACTCGGTCCTGTTCTCCGGAAAAAGAAAACACACAGTGTTGCTTATCGCACCTGCCGGCGACCTGGCAGAAGCCATAAAATTCCATCCCGATATGGAGAAACGTATTAAAAAAATCTATTTCCAGGGACAAATTCTGGCGGACAGTCTTCCCGGAAAACTATGTCCCAATATCGCAGCTTATAATGTGTCTGAAAATCCTGCCGCTGCCCGGACTGTTTTTTCTCTCCAGAAACGGATCCCATTTGTTATTGTGGGGAAATATGCAGCCTATCCACTGGCGGTCAGCCGGAAAGATTTTGAACAGAATGATTCTTCAGAAGTGCCCGGATGGAAGTATTTGCATAAAGCGGCCGTTGAGAGTATGGCACGTTTTGCGCGTGAAAGGGAAGATGTTTTCCGGAGGGTCTACAATATTCCCGATAAGCAAAGTGCAAAACAGGCTCTGGACAGTCTTCCGGTGCTTTCAAATCCTTACGACGCCGTTACCTTGCTGACTCTGATCTGTCCACAATATTTCAATCCGGTGATTTCCGGCAAACACAGGATAATAGGAAACGCCCCTGCGGACTCAAACATTGAGAACGCAGAGGCGTTGCATAACAAAATCAGAACCTCAGGTCTTTCTTTTTAGAACAGAAGTCTGAAACCCAGCAACATGCTCCAGGTCGAGCTTGTGTTGGGGTACTTTGTAAGAACGGATTTTTCTTCAAAGTTTTCAATACTGGTTGCATTCAGTTTAAAAGTAGGAGCGCTGGTAGTGGTCCCCTTACCTACAACGGTCACAGGCATCACGTTATCGTAGCTGGCGAATGCATTGTAGTAATAGCATCCCCATGAATCATTCAGCAGGTTGCCTACATTCAGAACGTCCAGAGATACCTGGAGGGTTAGACGGTTGCTCTTTCCAAAGTTCACAAACAGATCCTGAAGAACTTTTACGTCAAAACGGTGGATCCAGGGCTGAACGTGTCCAAAACGTTCTGCATACTGTCCTTTGCGTGCGCTTAGGTACTCGTTATCATCTATATATTTGAAGAAAGCAGTACTCTGTTGTTCGGGGGTCATACCGCTGGCTGCTACAAAAGTGATCTCGCCGGGGCTGGCGGGAATGTACATAAGGTCAGACCCCGAGCTGCCGTCTCCGTTAACGTCTCCCGAATAGGTATAGCTCCATCTGCCGGTAGGCATGCCCTGATAAACGACGCCTAAGGAAGTAGCCAGGTGGTTTGCATACTCAATCCGGTAAGAAAGATTACCTACAAGACGGTGAGGAATGGAGAAATTGGAATAACTCAGACCCGGGTTGTTCAGCGAATTAACGGAAGAATTGGCGGTCCATACGGAATAAGCCGTGGATCCGGGGTTAGCAGAAACGTCTTTTGCCACCGAATAGGTATAAGCAATCATACCGCTCAGTCCTTTGGAGAAATTCTTGGTCAATTGGGCCGTTAATTGCCATTGATAACCTTTATTGGTATTAGTCAGCATCATGGCAGAAGAGAGTGCCGAATTGATCTTTCTGTTCACCCATACAGGACGGTTGTCTGCACCGGCCATAGTGCCTGCAGGAGCCGACTCATTGGTATTTACCTGGGTAACGGCATTGATATCCTTTGTAAACAAAGCTTCTCCGGTGAAGATCATGTTCCAGGGCAATTCAAGGTCAACAGCCAGATTGCTGCGCCATACCTGAGGAAAATCGAAATCTTTGTCTACCATGGCAATGGATGCGTTGTTAGGCAAGTAGTTGGCATTTGGAGAGGTAGGGAAGGTGCTGGGATCCGAAGCCATCAGGTCTTTGTAATTGGGATTAAATTTCAGGCCGTAAGCCGCGCAGGTTGCCGTATTCCAGGCCAATTCGGGAGACTGGATCATGGCCGAGCCACCTACTTGGTTGGTGAACCAAACAAACGGCATCATACCGGAGAAGATCCCCGTACCACCGCGCAATTGCAGAGAACGGTCTCCCTTAATATCCCAGTTGAATCCAATGCGGGGGTTGATAGTCACTTTTGATTTGGGCCAGGTACCAACATTCCAGGAACCGCCTTTTACATCTATGCCCGAATCGTTCTTGATTTCGGTGAAATTGGCCGTTTGTTGGGTAATGGCGTTATTGGTGAGCATGTCATCAAAATAGAAGGGCATTTCCAGACGAACACCGTAAGTCAGTTTGAAGCGCGGAGTTACCTGCCATTCATCCTGGGCATACAGACCGCCGTAACCGAAGGTCAGCATCTGACCGGGAGCGTCTTCGCCGTTATATCCGTAAGTAAGACCAAAAGCAATAGGGGTTGCATTATTCAGGAAATCGTCCACAGAAGCATAGCGGTAGTAGCTGGTTCCTTCGCGGATATAGGAGTTCTTAACAAAAAGGCGTTCGAAGGAGGCCCCAATGGTAACCGTATGCCTGTTCAGGTTGACAGTCAGGTTGTCAACAATATTCCAGGTGTTGTTAATCACTTCGTTATGGAATGAGAACAATTCATAGCCGAAAGACATGTATGCATCGCCGTCTTTCCAGATATCCACGTGAGGGAACAGATCGGAATCGGATGTGCGTCCGTCGCGAATATGCGTGTAGGTGGCATAAAACTGGTTGGATACATTGCTGCTGAAGTTCGAGTTTAACTCACCGGTTATGGAACGGACCGTGTTTTCCATTCCGTAGAAGTTATTGGAGAAAGCAATAGAATTGGCACTCATACGTGCGCTGGAAGCCCGGTTCAGACCCGAAGGGGCCGAGGTGGCATTGGTCACATTCATATAGGAACCCACTACGTCGTTGTAACGTATCATCAGCTTATGGTGCTTGTTGATGTTCCAGTCAATACGGGCCAGAATTTTGTAGTTCTGTACTTTAAAAGGATCCCAGTCTTTGAATTTACCCGGGTCGTAATTGTAGTTGTTGATCAGATGCTGTTTAACCCTTTCCAGATCGGCTTCGGATGTGCGGGAAATTCCCTTGGATGCGTCGCCTTCCCCGTCGGTGCTGGGTCTCCAGGTAACACCGGCAGCATCTTGTGTTTCATATTCGGCGCTCAGGAAGAAGAATAATTTATTTTTAATGAGGGGGCCGCCTACGCGGAAACCGTAGGTTTGGTTATTGGTCTCGTTAGCACCCTGTACCTCGTTCCCGTCAACCGTATTACCGGTCATGGATTTAAAACGCTGGTAAGTATAGGCCGAGGCGCTGAACCGGTTGGTGCCGCTCTTGGTAACAGCGTTAATGGCCGCACCGGTAAAACGGGTCTGACGAATATCGTAAGGAGCGATATTCACTGAGATCTCTTCTATGGCATCCAGAGAGATTGGCTGTGCCTTCCCACCCGGAAGATCAGATGACAGTCCAAAGTTGTTATTAAAACCGGCTCCGTCCACAGTAAAGTTGTTCATACGGTTATCCCGTCCGGCAAAAGAGAATCCGCTAGCCTGAGGGGTCAGTTTGGTAAAGTCCTGGATACCCCGGCTAACAGTAGGCAATGCATTGATCTCGCGAGCGTTCACATTGGTAGAAGTGCCGGCCTTGTCCGAAGACAGAATTGTGTTTTGTACACCGGCAGAAATCACAATGGACTCAAGTGTGGTAGCCATTTCCGAAATCGCAATGTTCTGTACGTAATTCTCACTCAGGCGCAGGTTAATATCTCCGTAAACAGCATCTGCATACCCGACAAAAGATACGGTTACCGTATAAGGCCCGCCAACACGCATATTGTGGATACGATAGTTGCCGGCATTATCGGTAATTGCATAATACTGAGTACCGGAAGGTGTGTGAACGGCAATCACGGTAGCCCCGGGAACAGCATCTCCGGTTGCTTCCGTTACACGTCCGCTAAGACTCGATGTTGTGATCTGAGCAAACGTCAGCGTTGCAACAAAAAAACTCATAGCCAGTAAGGCAAGTTTTTTAACAGTTTGTTTCATAGGTTGTTATTTAGTTAATCAATGAGTAATTGCTTCTGAGATCCGGTGCGAAAATAGAACAAAAATCGGACATATAAAAAGCCGGCTAAAAGTTTTTAGCCGGCCATATTAATGTCAACAGATTTTAATTTTAGGGAACATCTGCACCCTGGTGCGAAACATAGAACGCACTGCCAACCTGAGGCGTTCCTTTGTACGCAGTTCTCTTGCCCACAATGGTAATAATATCACCGGCTTTGAGCCCTGTTTCGGCAACCAGCGTCTGGAATAAGCCCTTGGCTCCGCCCCAGCCTGAAAGAAGTCCGTAAACGTATACCTGGGATGTTTCATCTGAAATATTGAAATTACCATATTTGCCTGCAGCTGACAAATCGCCGACAGTCCCAACCAGACGATAATATGTATTATCTTCTGCGGCGGCCAAAAAGGCCGGAATAGTTGCCACAACCACCGGAATATGTTCTTCTACCTTGGCGTTTACACCCTGCGGTGTTCCTTTATATGCGCCCCGGGGGGTAATGAGCGTAACAATATCGCCTTCCTTAATGCCCATGGTTTTCCATTGTTTTGTTTTGCCTGCTGCGTCAACTACACCGTAAATGTAGACTTCACCGGTGGCATCTTTGATGTAAATATTACCGTAATCACTGCCTGTGTCTTTAGTGATAATTCCCGACAGGCGGTATTGGGTTGCACCTTCGGCCGCTGCAATAAATTCGGCAACGGTAGCATTAATGATAGCGCCTTTTTGCTTAACGGCCACATTGATGGTTGAAGATGAACTGCTCGTGGCAGAGGTCATGGAGATAGTAGCCGTCCTGTCACCACCGGAGTTGGGCTGGGCCATAAAAGCCACACGGGTAGAGTCATCAGCCCCTTTGATCATAGATCTTACAGAAAGCCAATCCTGATCGTATTCTATTTCCAAGCCGTTCCCTTTGTATAATACTGCAACTTCAAATTCACCGCCTTCTTTGGGTACTTCCACCGCATCCACTGCGGCTTTAAGCAGAGAAGGAGTAATCTTATCTACTGTTACGTCAACCAACTCAATGGTTGATCCGTAAGTAGTACGCGGGCCGTGTACCATCACGCGATCTCCTACGGAAAGGCCGAGGCTCTTGAAGTTTTGAGTATTGCCCTTGGCGTCCAGTGTCCCGTAAATGTATACGGTACCTGTTCCATCATTAAGGTACCAGTTACCGTATACGGTATTGGCAATTGAGGTTATTTGCCCCTCAACCCAATAGATCTTGCCGTCCACACCTTTTTCATTCACATCTTTACATGAGGAAATAACAACTTCTACGGGACCGAAAATTTGTTTTACGGTTAGTACCTGAGTCTTGCCGGCACAGGTAACATACACCTCGGAAGAATTATCGGAATCCGCTGCACCAACAGAAAAAGTTACTTTGGTGCCTTCAGGGGCAGCGCCGCCGCTGGCCGGGCTGACCGTTAACCATGCGGGTATATTCGTAATATTCCAACTGTCGGTAGTGGTCAGTGTAATAGTTTTGGAACCGGCATCTTTACCAAAGGCGATATAGGAGACGTCCGCTTTAACCTCGTCTAAAGAAGGGATTAAAATTTCTTCTTCACAACTTGTAAAAAGTGTTCCAAAAGCTAACAACGTAATTAATAAATATTTAAGTTTCATAAGGTAAGTATTAGCTGATTAGTTGAAAAGATACTTTATGCCAATCTGCAGAGACCAACATTGGCCAATGGCATGATTGTAGTCCCAGGTTTGGGCGCCTTCAGATACTCTTGTCTTGAACACGGGAACTCCCTGTTCATTGATGCTGTCTAATTGAAGGATACGTCCGCTCATAGCCTCGGTAGAGAGGACTTTGCTAACACCCCATGTGCTGTTGAACAGGTTCCCGACGTTCATAAAATCAAGATTGAGCTGAAGTGTATTCCTGGATTTGCCAATATTGACAACAAAATCATGTGCAAAACGGAAGTCAAAACGATTAACCCAGGGGGAATAGACACTGTATGCCTCGGCATATTGTCCTTTATGTGTGCTCAGATAGGCATCCTGATCTGCATAAGCCCAGTAACGGTCATGGTCGCTTTGAGATGCAAAATTGATTTCCGTGTCGTCTTTGGGAATATACATTACATCGTAAGCAATATTATCTCCGTTGAAGTCACCGTAATATTGATAGGTATAGCTTGAACCTCCGCGATAACCCTGATAGAACAAAGAGAAGTGGTTGTCAGATCTGTCTGAATAGGAAATCGAGGCAATAACACGGTCCGGAGTCACATATTGAGAATTACTGAGACCGGCAAAGTTGGGACCTTCAACAGAAGGAATATACAGGAAGGCAGACTCCGCATTGGAACCCGGCATGCCTGTAACTTCTTTCATGACAGTATGTGTATAGGAGGCCATGATATGCAAATTCTCAACAGGAGTCATATTTAAAGTGAAGTTGCCTGTCCAGCCGTAACCTTTATGAGTGTTGGAGAGCACAAAAGCATCGGTACTTGTCAGTTTGTATTCGGCAGGATAGATATGACGTCTGTCGGGACCGTTTAACGTGGTAAAGCCGGCATTATCTTTTATATTCCAGTTCTTCAGGCAAATACCGTTTATGGTTTTGTTGAAGATATACTCACCGCTGATAGAGAATGGGAACGAAGTGGGGAAGTTGTAATCCAAAGCAATGGAAGATTTCCAAACCTGAGGCATTCTAAAGTCGGGGTCAATACCATTAATCTGTGAGGGTTTTACTCCGTCCTCCGGGCTAATTGAGGTGGGAAATTTAACCGGATCCAGGCTGTGGAGTTTTTGAATCAATTCGTCAACATCGGTGATCATGCCACCCTCAAATGCTGCCAACAGGGCATCCGGGTTGGCTACGCCGCCGGAATATTTGGTGGAGATAGCTGCGATGTTTTGTACCATACCCGAGTTGGTGGGCATATTGGTGAAGAATACCAAAGGAAGGCGTCCCGAGAATAAACCGGTTCCGCCGCGGACTTTAAGCGAACGATTTCCAAAAGCATCCCAGTTAAAACCAATACGCGGAGAAATCTGGAGTTTTGGTTTAGGCCATTTACCGGTGTCAATACTCTTGCCATCGTACTCAATTTCATAAATGGCGTTATTTCGCATTAAGTCCTTATTGTTGAATATGATTTCATCCAGGCGGACACCATAGGTAAGTTTAAAGTTACTTCCTATACTCCACTCATCTTGCAGATAAAGGCCAAATTGGTTAAAACGCACGCGGGCAGCAGGGTTTTGCTCGCCATCGTAGCCGTAAGTAAGAGCTACCGTTTCAGGTGCAGCTCCGTTAAGAAAGTCGTCTAAACTGCGATAACGGTAGTAGCCGGTGCCGTTTCTCATATAAGCGTTGTCGGCCATTTGGTATTCGAAACTCAGACCTGCGGTAATTTTGTGATTGCCTTTATAAAGGGTAATATCGTCTTTCGCATTAATTACAGTATTGTGAACCCCGTTATTCCAGGTAAACAACTCATAACCGGCAGACATATAAGGAACAATGGATTGAGTAATCTTTCCGTTATTTACCGTATAACCTTCCAGAATATCAATGAAGGGGAATTTAGAAGAGTTGGATCCGCGGATATCGTCTAACTGAGAATAGGTAACAAGAAGCTGATTGGAAATATTATCTCCAAAACGGCTGTTAAGGTCTACAGAAACTGAATTAACTACGTTATCCATAGAGTACATGGAATTGGCAAAAGCCATTGAATATTGCCCCAGGCGGCTTTCAGTAGTACGTTGAATACAGTTGGAGGAAGAAGCATTGGTGTTATTCCACCCCCTGTTCAATGTATAGTTGTAACGAACGGCAAGGTGATGATCCTGGCTGATGTTCCAGTCTAAGCGGGCCAATAATTTCATATTACTTTCATCGGCAGGGTAATCGGTGTAAGAACCGGTATCATAGCCGTATTTACTGCTCAGGAATTCAGAAACTTTTTTCATGTCGGCCAGGGTGGTACGTGAAATATACAGGTCTGTATTGGCCACCCCGTCTTCTGAAGCGCTCCAGCGGTTAACAATGGTAGGAGTCTTTGTGTATTCAAAGTTGACAAAGAAGAATAGCTTGTTCTTTACAATGGGACCTCCCAGTGTGAGTCCGTACGTAGTATTGCGATCTATGCCTCTTTCACCAAGTTCAACACCATCAACCGTATTGCCACGCATATTTTCATTGCGATGATAAGCATAAGCGCTTCCCTTTAATGTATTGGTACCCGATTTGGTAATAGCGTTGACACCACCGCCAATGAAATTTGTCTGACGAACATCAAAAGGAGCAATTACCACCTGAACTTCTTCAATGGCGTCAATGGAAATAGGGGTTCCTCCACCGGGAAGGTTTGAGCTTAACCCAAAGTTGTTGTTGAAATTGGCCCCGTCAACGGTAAAGTTGGACGAACGGCCGTCGCCACCGGCAAAGCTCATACCATTACCTCCGTAGGGAGATAATTTTGCCACATCAGTAATGCTCCTGCTGATAGTAGGCAGACTCTGGATGTTCCTGTTGGAAATATTGGTAGACGAGCCGAATTTTTCTCCGGCAAAGGCAGAAGAGGCAGAGGCAACTATCACAATATCTTCCAGCTGAACCGTTTCCTCCTGAAGTTTAGCACTTAAATTGTAAAGATCTCCAAGTTGAAGAGTAATGTCGGTAAAACTCATGGTTTGGTATCCGATATAAGAAACTTCGACTTTGTAAGGCCCTCCGATACGCATACCCTGAATGGTATAGCGACCGTCGTTGTTAGTGACAGCAGCATAAACAGTCCCTGAAGGCACGTGGGTGGCCAATACTGTAACTCCTACTGCAGCATCCCCTTTCTCGTCTGTGATTTTTCCACCCAGAGACGAGGTGGTTACCTGCGCGTAAGCGCCCACACTCAGAAACAATAGCGCCACAAGAGCGAGAAAACATTGAATTGTTTTTTTCATAGATATTTATTTAGGTTATTATAAGTTACTATTATGAAATTCGAATACATGGTGCAAAAATATGACAATTCATCAGCAGAATAAATTAAAATCTTATTACAATTTTTCAGTTCAGGCCCCAGTCTTTTGGTGTACAAGATTTTTCAACACCCTCTTCCAGGGCATCGGGTAAATTATGAAAGAAATTAAAGCCTGTTAAAGCCTCCATTTCTTTAATACATTTTGCATCTGCAGCAATAGGATATTCTGCATTGTAGGCTCGGTTTTCGTACCAGAAGCCAATAGAAGAATACCCTCCGTTCTCCGTCTGATCGGCTTTATATTTCAACAACACCTTGTAGTATATCATGGGAACGGCTACTTTGTTGCCATCATTATCGTTCACATAATTAACAGCTTGATTTTCTTTGGTTTGAATCATGGCTCCGGTAACCACGTACAAGGTATCACACGTCTGGGCCCAATTCCTGACGTAAATTTCCAGGTTGGCCCATAAGTTCTGATTGAGCCATGCATTTTGTGCCGTGATATTGGTAAAATAAAACGTACTGGCATTGACATCCTGAGAGTAAAGACGGTCAGCTGAGGGCAATTGATGTCCTCTGTCGTAAGTAGATCCGCCAAACGAAAAAAACAAAGAGGGCTGGTAGCGTTTAGGAACCTTGGGATTATAACCCCATGCGTCTGTACGGCTACCGCTGCCAATAATAGCCTGATAAAGAGGGTAAGCCACCCAATGAGCCAGGCGGTTTTGCGTATCGTACCAGAAAGAGTAATTGCGTACGCTTTTTCCCTTTAAGGTTGTCATATGTGAAATATAGGCAAAATCATCTTTCTTTTGCACCTCCGGTAATTCCATCCAGGCTGGTACCGGATCTGACACCAGTGCTTCAAAAGGACTTTGTATAATATGCAGATTCAATGTCCGCTGGGTAATTGAGGCATCGGTAGTGGAAAAGATAATATCTGCCGTACGAGACGCTGTTAAGGAGGGATTTTGAGTATAGACAACCGTTACCGGAGAGGAACCGTTCCCGGAATAGGGAGATACGGAAAAACCTTCCGGATTTGTTGAGATGACAGCCCAGTCTACGTTGGCGGCCAGTGACACAGTAAATTGACCCGCTTCTCCGGGCACTTCTTTTTCCGTAGTATACAGAGCGAACGTGGGAGAGGTGTAAAAACGCTCGCCAGTCAGGCCTTCCCAATCCGAAACTTTTGCAAACGAGATCTGATAGCGTCCGTCATACACACTGGCAATCCCTTTGAGCACTCCACTTCCGGAGGGTACGGGTTTGTCTTTGAACGCAGAATATTTGGAAGAGAATATATCAAATGCCTCTTTGGTTTTAGCTACCATTCCTATGGAAGTATGAGCAGAGGCCACTATAAATGTTTTGTTGAGGTCTTCGTCTGTAACTTGTACATCGGGTATGGCTACATACATTGACTCAAACGCACCCGTGAGCAGCTGTGCCGCCGTAATCTCTTTTGCGACAATTGTTTCTGTTCCAATTCTTGTTATATTCGCTAAAGGAATGCCGTTTACCTGAAGAGGCCCTTTGTTGTACACCGATAACGTCTGGCCCGTAAGTTTAATTTCTACCTGATCTCCCTGTTTGAAGTCGGTATTATTTTCAGCACAATAAAGCTGAATCCCGGCTATACCGTCGCTCACCACAATTGCTTTCATTGAAGTATAGTTATTCAACCCGCCATTGTCTGTATGCAGGTAATTGCTTATAACAGTAGCCTTAACCACAATTTTTCCAGTCACTGTAACATCGGTCCCTTTGTACAAAGCTCGTAGCTGAGACAAGCTCCAGTTAAGGATTTCCTGTTCTTTCTGGATAAGCGTAATTCGAACTTCCTTTTCAGCTGAATAAACCTTAATGGCGGCTGTGCGATCGGCCCCTGTATTTGCCTGAGCAGAAAGAGTGAGCGTACCGTTCCCCTGCCCCTGTTTGGGCGAAACGGAAAGCCAGTTGCTGCCTTCAGTTACAGCCACCGACCAGTTGCAATTGGCCGTCACCTGAATCACCTGATCACTCTGTGAAGCGTCAAAAGTCACCTGTGTTTTGTCCAAAGAAAGGGAGTCTGCAACCGGCTCTTCATTACACGAGGCAAGAAAGAGCGCCAGAATTACAAGAACTCTGGTAATTTGGCTATGCTGCATAAGCATTCTGATTAATCATAAAATATTTGGAATTCTTCCCGTCAAATGGCAAAAATAGCAAATTCTCCGCCTTTAGCGAATTATAACCTATATATAAATGAATTATGCAGTCGTAACATGTTGTTTATAAGATAAATAAATTATCAACAAATCTCGTTTTTTATAAACAGCAAGATTTATAATTCCCCCAGTGCAAAATTTTACTATCTTTGTCGCCCAATGTACTTGTGGACAAATTTGCCTGCTTGCAACCACATTAAAAATGCTAAAATGAGAACACTCTTCACTTCTGAATCGGTGTCCGAAGGACACCCCGACAAAATTGCGGACCAAATTGCCGATGCCATCCTTGACGAGTTCCTGAAAAAGGATCCCGAATCTAAAGTAGCCTGTGAAATTTTCGTGTGTACAGGCCTTGTAGTCATTGGCGGAGAAGTCCGCTCTAACGCCTGGGTGGATGTACAACAGGTAGCCCGGAATGTTATTGCCGATATCGGTTATACAAAATCCGAGTATAAATTCGATGCCGAATCGTGCGGCATTATCTCAACAATTCACGAACAATCTGCTGACATTAACCGGGGTGTTGTCAAAGAAGACCCCGAGGAACAGGGGGCCGGGGACCAGGGAATGATGTTCGGATATGCCTGCACAGAAACCGAAGAACTGATGCCTTTGCCTATTGTGCTTTCGCACATTACCCTTATGGAACTGACTGCCATAAGGAAAGAAGGGAGTCAGATGACGTACCTCAGACCCGACTCCAAATGCCAATACACGATAGAATACGACGAGAATAAGAAAGCGCAGCGTATTCACACGATCGTCCTCTCTACCCAGCACGATGAGTTTGCACAGGATGAGGCCATGCATAAACAAATAGAAGAAGACGTTCGTAACATTGTGCTTCCAAGAGTCATTGCCAAAGTGCATCCTTCAAGGAAACATCTTTTTGACCATGATCTGACCTTACTGGTTAATCCCACCGGTAAATTCGTGATTGGCGGCCCTCACGGGGACACCGGTCTGACCGGCAGAAAAATAATTGTCGATACATACGGAGGCCGCGGGGCGCACGGCGGCGGAGCTTTTTCGGGAAAAGACCCTAGCAAGGTAGACCGTTCTGCCTGTTATGCCGCTCGCCATATTGCCAAGAATATTGTAGCTGCGGGAGTGGCAGACGAGGTCCTTGTGCAGCTTGCCTATGCCATTGGCGTGGCGCATCCAGTAAGTGTAAATGTCAACACTTTTGGTACGGCACATACCCGGAAATCCGATGCCGAACTGTCCGGGATCATCTCACAGGTATTCGATCTGCGTCCGGCCGCCATTATTGAGGAACTCAGGCTGAAAAACCCTATCTACAGGGCTACATCCAATTATGGTCATTTTGGACGCGACCCCTATACCAAAGACGGAATAGAGTATTTTGCCTGGGAAAAACTCGATTACGTCAACATCCTGAAAACAAAACTACTCTAAGGCATACACCAGCCACTTCCGACCCTCTTTTCTGAGTGACACAGAAGATTTTCCGGTGCCGGTGAATTTGGAAAAAATAACCGAGTAACTGAGTTGTAACGTATCCCCGTTAATTTTTTCGGGGGTCTCAATGTCAACCTGGATGGCGGATAAATAATCAATCACTTTCTGATGCTCTTCACCTGAAAGTGAATCGAGCAAAGATTTTGAATCGTTTAGTAACTGTAATAATTCGGGAGCGGCATATGTTTTTGCCCCTTCAAAATCCGATGAAAAAAAACAAGTCAGGAACTCTTTTGCCACCTTTACCGGGACGTCCTGTTTGTTACCGCAGGACACAAGCAGTCCGGCACATAAAATCAATGTAAGTAATCTCTTCATATATGTTTCTGTTTATTCCAAATATACAACGGTAATACCTGACCCGCCCCTTTCCACGTGTTCATCTTCAAACGATGACACTCCGGGGGCAGACCGAAGGTAATTTCTGACTTCTGTGCGAAGCACCCCGGTTCCCGTCCCGTGAAGAATGCTGACCTGTCCGACACCTACCATAAGCGCATCGTCAACAAACCGGCTGACCGTTTCGAGAGCCTCTCCGGGCCTCATTCCCCTGATATCAATATGGGAAGTGAAGTTAAGCCTCCTGGATGAAAGATCAAACGAAGAACTTCCCGTGACGTTTGTCGGTTTAACCGTCCTGCTTTTGTATTCATTTCTGGAAATTCGTTCCAGCTTATCTTCCTCCAGATGCGTCACTATCTGGCCAATTCCCACACTGAATTTTTTACCATTTATCCGTATAATCTCACCCGCCATCCCGCTCTCTTTGATTTTAACCTTATCACCTATGACCAGCGGCAGATCTTTCCCGGGGTCTTCTTTTGGTCGGGACGCTGCTTCGGCTTTATTCCCGGCACGGCGGCGCTTCCGCTTTTCATTTTCTTCCTGCCGCTTTTTAAGTTGTTCCATTTTCCGGGCAATCCTGAGATCTTCTTCTCCGGAAACTTCATTATTTAAAGTCTCCCTCAGTTGTTTTATATCTTCCCTTACCACACGGGTACGTTCTTTCTCGGCCTGCGATTCTTTTATCTCCTTTATCGCATTTTCTATCTTCTTGTTGGCCTCATCGAGAATCTGCTGGGCTTCCTGTCTGGCCTGGGTCAGCATCTTTTTTCTGAGCGACTGAATTTCAGAAAGTTCATTCTGATATTTATCTGTAATAGTCTCAAGCGTTTTATCGGTTTGTTTTATTCGGGCAACTTTTTCTTCCCACCGGCGTCTGTTGCGGGCAATATCCCGGATATATTTCTCGGTTTCTACAAATCCAGTTCCTGCCTTATCCTGAGCAGTTTTAATCAAATCCTGGGGCATCCCCATTTTCCGGGCCAGCTCAAAAGCAAAGGAATTACCCGGCACACCCGTTTCGAGTTTGAACAAAGGTTTTATCTGCTGTACATCAAACTGCATGGCCCCGTTAAGAACCCCCTGGCTGGCCGTTGCAAAAAATTTAAGATTGGTATAGTGCGTGGTGATGACTCCAAAACAGCCCCTGACTTCCCACCGCTCAAGCAGCGCTTCGGCAATGGCACCGCCGGCCGCCGGTTCGGTTCCGGCTCCGAATTCGTCAATCAGGATAAGCGAAGCGGCATCTGCATGTTCAAGAATCTCCCGCATGTTCTTTAAATGGGAACTATACGTGCTCAGATCGTTTTCAATGGACTGCTCATCTCCTATATCAATAAAAATGGAGGAGAAAAGACCGAATTCCGAGGTCTCCGAGGCCGGGACGAGCAGCCCGCACTGAAGCATATACTGCAACAAACCAACCGTTTTCAGGCAAACCGATTTTCCACCCGCGTTGGGTCCCGAGATGAGCAGGATGCGCTTGTTCGCATCGAGCCTGAGAGTAAGGGGTATAATTTCCTTGTTTTCTTTTTCCAAAGCCTTTTGTAACAGCGGATGACGCGCCCGCTGCAGAAACAGTCCGGGCTCGGCAGACAGAACAGGCTTCCCGGCCTGCATTCCGGCAGCCAGTGCGGCTTTTGCCCGCAAAAAATCAATGGAAGCTAAAAAATGGGCCTGCTGTATCAGATCCGGGGCATATGGTCTGAGAAAATCGGCAAATTGAATGAGAATGCGTACGATCTCCCGCTGCTCGGCAAAATACAGTTCCCGTATCTGGTTGTTCAGGTTCACTATTTCTGCCGGTTCTATGAACACAGTCTTGCCGCTTGCAGACTCGTCATAGATATATCCCTCAATCTTTTTCTTATTGGAGGCAGGTACTGGTATAAGTACACGGCCGTCCCGCATGGAAACGGAAGCCTCGGCATCTATAAGACCCTGTTCCTGGCCACTTTTCAGGATAACCTGAATTTTTCGTGAAACCGCCTGTTCTTTCTGTCTTATGGAATGGCGTATCTCGGACAGCTCCGGTGACGCATTGTCACGAATCTCTCCAAATTTATCCAGTAGCGCGTCGAGCCTTTGAAGAATGGCCGGATATACGACCACCGGCTGACATAACTGTTTAAGGTAAGGATATGCGTTGTCGTGAGTCCGGCTAAAAAAATTAACAATAGAACGCACCGTTCCAAGCGACGCCTGTAATTTTCTAAGGGACGGCAGATCGGGATAATACGTCGGTATCAGTTCCAGCTGCCTGAGGAAAGTGAGCGTGTCTTCGTATCCGTTCCCGGGAAATCCCGTTTCCATCATGCAGATCACCCTCATTTCGTCGGTACGGAAGAGTTCTTCATTGAGAGTTTCGGCAGAGGTGTAAAAAACAATACTGTCCACCAAATCCTTAGCCGCTGAACTCTGGCATTTCTGCACGAGCAGTTCCCGGATCCTGTCAAATCCTATTTTTTGTTCAAAAGAAGAAGGATAGATCATTTCCTTTTATTTTTGGAAAGCGTCTTCAATGGCCAGGCGCAATTCAGCCACCCCGCTCAGCGTTTTGATGACCCCGTCCTGCATGGTAGAAATATTGCCTGTTTCTTCAGAAACGACAACCACAAAAGCGTCTGTTTGTTCGCTCAATCCTACCGCTGCACGGTGACGCATACCAAAATAGGGCGGAATACTCTGACTTTCAGACATGGGAAAAGTACAGCGGGCAGCCTGGATACGGCCATTGACAATTACTATTCCCCCGTCATGGAGAGGACTGTTCTTAAAAAAAATATTTTCAATAAGACGCCTGTTGATCCTGGCGTCTATAAGATCCCCTGTTTCCGTCACAAAATCGAGCGATGCCGAACGCTCTACAGCAATCAGCGCACCTGTTTTCCTTTCTGCCATCCGGCTGCAGGCATGGGTAAGCTCTTCCAGCAACTCCCGCGACAGATTGTCCTGTCTGGTCTGGAAAAGCGATTGAAAAATATTCCGTCCGCGGCCGCTTTTTGTATACCGGGTACCCAATCGTAAAAGAAAACGCCTGATTTCCTGCTGGAAAACCACAATTAATGCCAGAACGCCTACGCTTATAACCTTATCCAGGATGCTTGTCAGCAGTTCCATATGGAAGGCTTTCACAACAAGCCAGATGAAATAGAACAGCAGGATGCCTATAAAGATACTGACGGCCGCCGTTCCTCTGATAATTTTATAAAATTGATAAATCAGAAGACCTACCAGAATGATATCCAGGATATCAACTATGTCTAACCGCAAAAACTCAGGCATAACATGCAAATATACGCTTTTATTCCACATATGCCAGCGAGGCAATGCTTAGAACAGCCCCGGGACAGGCGTTCAGGATCGCGCCGGCACATCCTTCCAGTGTAGCTCCGGTGGTGATCACATCATCTACAAGAATAATGTGCCTCTCCTCGTATTCATCTTCATCACAGGCTTTAAAGGCGCCCCTTATGTTCATCCAGCGTTCAACGCGGTTCTTCCCTGTCTGGCTTTCCGATTCTTTTATTCTTTTCAGCATTGTGGTGTTCATGGGCCATCCGGTTGCCCGGGCGATGCCGGCTGCCAGAAGCTCGGCCTGGTTGTATCCTCTTTTGCGCCGCTTTGAAGACAACATGGGGACAGGAACAAGTATCCCCGGATCACAGGCCCAGGGCGAGTGAAGTATCTCCTGTCCGGCCAGACGGCCCATAAAAAACCCGATGGGTGCCTGTCCCAGGTATTTCATTTTGTGGAGTAATTTTCTGTACGGACTGCCTTCCCTGAAGAACAAAAAAGAAGCGGCACGACTGAACGGAATTTTTCCCCAGAAATTCTGAGCCACCGGGTTGTCATTCCGCTGAAAGAAAAAAGTACGGGGCATATCTGCCAGACAATGAAGGCATAAAACCTCTTCCTGCCTCACCAATTCCCGGCCGCAGACCGCACAAATCCCCGGGTAAAGCATATTTCCTAACGCCCCTGTCATACATATCAAAGTTATGAATATTTATTATATTTGTTTTATGATTGCCAAGCGGTTTTTCTATTTATTTCTACTATCTCTGGCACTGATCAGTTGCGAATCACCCCGCTCTCACTACGTGCGGGTTTTTAAAAGTATAGACCTCGAGGTTAATCACAATTCACAGGCTCACAACATACTGAACGGTATTTGCAGTCATTTCGGCCCCAGACTGGCCGGCTGCGAAAAGGCCATTCAGGCAGAAGAATATTCGTCACTTCTTTTCCGGTCATATGGCTACGACCAGGTCTTCTTTCAACCTTTTTCTTTCACTCAGTGGATCCGCGGATCGGCATCACTGGAAATTGACAGTGCCGGCGTATTCCGGCCCGTGCCTTCTCTTGCTCTTGCCTATACTCCGTCTGCCAGAATAAACGGCCGTATTGTGGACGTTGGAAACGGTCTTATTGAAGATTACTCGGGACTGAACGTCTCGGGTAAGATCGTACTTGTTTACCTTGGATTGCTGCCCGGAACCCCTGCCGGCGTTAAGAATATGTCCAGGGCGTGTAAATTATCTTTTGCTATTGCCCAGGGAGCCGCCGGCTGTATTGCCATTAATCAGGAACCGGGAGATCTTCCCGTAACGGGATCGGTTTCTTTTGACGGACAGATCATAAAGATCCCCGCTTTGAGCATCTCTTACAATAGGGGAATGCAATTGAAAGAGCAACTCAAAACGCGGTCCTGTCTGGCACGAATTACTACCAATAACACCAGCCGTCCTGTTACGGCCAGGAATGTGGTGGCGCGCCTGGAAGGAAACAGATTACCCGACGAGACCATCGTGATTGGCGCCCATCTCGATTCATGGGACATATCGCCCGGAGCACTGGACAATGCCTCCGGAGTGGCATCTGTCCTTGATATCGCCAGGCTCTTCAAGTCGCTTAATCTGCAGCCGGCCAGAACCATAGATTTTGTACTTTTTATGGCAGAAGAACAGGGACATTACGGGTCGGAATCATATATTGAAGAAGCCAGGCATCAAAACAGGCTGGATGGTATCCGGTATATGTTCAATCACGACATGACCGTGAGCACATACGGTTTTAACCTCATGTGCCGGTATGAATCTGACGAACTTTTTCAGGAAATGGGATTACTCATGCAAAAAGCAGACACGTCCTATGCAAATTCACTTGCCCATTTTACATACCTGGGCAGCGATCACGCCGTTTTTATTTTTGAGGGCATCCCCACGTTTACGCCACTGAACCGTTACGAACCGACACACACTTACCATACAACCGGCGACGGACCCGATCATATAACATCCGGGATGCTTGAATCCAATGTTAAACTGTCGGCTATGATGCTCTATGTACTGGCTAATGCAGAGACATTGCCTGCCAACCGGTTTACTCCGGAACAGGTAAGGCAATATTTGATAGAAAACAACCTCCAGGAAGAACTGGTTATTTCTGGGGCCTGGATTTGGGATTGAATAATATGTTTACTGAATTAATAAAATTCTGTTTTGTAGGCGGCTCCGGAGTTCTTGTGGACTTTGGAACAACCTGGCTGCTTAAGGAGAAAATACATATTAACCGCTATATTGCCAATTCATGCGGTTTCATTGTGGCCGCCAGTACCAATTACCTGCTTAACCGCCTGTGGACATTTCACAGCAACAACCCCCAAATACTTAAAGAGTACCTTCTTTTTTTTGGCATATCACTGCTCGGTCTGGCCATTAACAATTTCTTTCTCTGGCTTTTCTCCGAAAAAGTGGCTTTACCGTTCTTGTCTTCCCGCGGGGCCAAACTCCGCTTTTACTCTTCCAAACTGATAGCTATAGCCATTGTAACCGTTTGGAACTTTTTTATGAATTATTACATAACATTCAGCCATTAATTATTTATGAAACGATCTGTCATCAGCTTTCTTTTATTATCTGTCCTAACCCTGTTTACAGGGTGTTCGCAACAAGATGCTTTGGAAGAGATTATCCCTCAATACTTTGTGGAAGAACTTCATATATGGGACTTTACCGTTCAGGACGGTGTGAACAAAATGCTTGAGGAACTGGACGTAGATCCTACCGAAGGTACCGTTAAAAAAGTTATGGACCTGCTGAAAAGAACCATGAGCAGAAAAATCAGGGCTGTTTCGCTTACCTATAACACCGTCGATCCGTTTGGGAACCCGGTAGTGGCCACCGGAGCTTTTTTCTATCCTCTGGATCTGAAAGTTAAGGGGATAGTGGAAATGCCTCCCATTGCCCACCTGGACCGGAATGCAAGCGCAGCAATCTATGTGGGCAGACACCGTTTTTACGAAGAATGCTTTTCATCATTATTGGGATATATTACTATTAACCCTGACCTGATAGGCGTGCTTACTACTCAGGAGTACAATCGGCCTTTCCTGCATATGGAAAACACCGGAATTGTAGCCTATCACATGCACAAAGCCGTTGAAGAATATCTGCTGCTTACTGAAAACTACAAATTGGGGAAGCACTCTACCATAATGGGGTATTCACTGGGCGGATCTTCCGCTGTATCAATGGCTAAGTATTATTCCGACAAAAAGACCGGAATTGTTGTGGATGAGGTACTTACCGGAGGAGGTGTATACGATGCCATTACGGCCTTTAAGAGCTATGCCCGTACCGAAAAAAGTGATTATCTGGCCATCCCCTGTGTGATTTTGGCTATGAACTCGTATTACAACCTGAATCTTGATTTCAGCAAAATATTTGCCAACGGGATGGAAAATCCCGTCAACTCACCCGATCCGGCCGAAGGAGGAGACGGATATGCTTATTGGTTCGATAACACCCACGGTTCGGGAAGCATATATAACAGGTGGGGAAGCAACCTGAGAAATTACATGCATGAGGATTTCTTTAACGAGGAACTCACGGGGGAATTCGCCAAACTTAAAGAATGCCTGGAAGCCAACTCGGTGGTATACCACTGGAACCCCGGACCGTTTACCGAAATCAGACTTACGCACAGCGGAGAAGATAATCTTATTCCCGTTGAATGTTCTGATCTGATGTATGAGGTATACCGGAAAAACGGAGCCGCAATTACGTATGTCCGCACTACAGGTGATCATTACCAGGCAGGTGCCGAATATTTTGTAACCTCACTGCTTTATCTTCTGGCAAAGTAATTATGATTATTAATTAACTTAAAAACTTATCATTATGTTAACATCTAATTTGGATACACTTTGGAAAATTTTTGCCATCGCTGGTCCCGTATTATGCCTTATTGGCACTCTCTGGCTTGGCTGGGGTTTTGAACTTATTTCATTAATCGTTGGAATGTTCCTTTAATTATTTAATCACTACAAACATGGATATTTTTGCCAAAATCATCGGGATACTGGGAATGTTAATGACCATTGCGTCGCTGATTTTTCTCGGTTTCTTTTAAGTAATACCTAATGAAGAAGTTGCGTTATTTGTTAGTTACAGGAATTACCCTGTTCCTATTCTGTTCATGTCAGATGGATGCCTGGAATCCTTACGGGGGAAAAGAAGTGTATGTCAGTAGTGGCACCCCTTCTGATTATAATGTTGAGGAATTTTTTCAGATCGCGCAAAGTGAATTCGGTCTCTCTGCAGACGTAGTAGAAATAATCCGCACAGCGGTAAGCTACACCAGTATTGAAAAATTGATTGTACGATTTGTTCCGCTGGTGTATAAAACCGTTGATCCGGCCGGTCGTGAAGTCCTGGCATCGGGTGTAGTCGTTTATCCCCTCAATCAAAAGGCAAGAGGTGTGATTGACGTACTCCCCTTTGGCTACCTTGCCAATCACCAGAGTGCCTGGAGTTCCGGATTAAGTACAGAACAGGTCCTGGTCTTTCTCAATCAGATAATCATTACTCCCGATATGCTTGACCAGGGTGTTTCTGCCAGGGAATGCACCACTTTGCCCCTGGGTGACGATGCTCCCGGATCTGACATGTACCATCCCATCCTGAACATGGATAATGCCGGACGGGTGGCTTACGATATGCATATTGCCGCTGCACAGTATTTTGAGAAGGAGTTGGGCCGGAAATTACCAAAGAATACTTCAATTTTCGGCTATTCGGAAGGGGCTGCCGACGCGCTGGCTCTTAACCGGTGGATTGATCTTCATGATAACGGCAATATCATCATTGACAAAACGTTCAGCGGAGGCGGCGCTCACGATCCCATGGCAGCTTTCGAGGCCCTGAGGGTCACCCGGGAACAGTTTTATCCTATTATTCCGTCCATACTTTATTCTATTGATTTCTGGGATACATCTATTAACGCTGACTATTCAAAACTATTCACCGGTCCCCTTCTCGCGGAAGGACAGGAATCCCATTTTCGTGACCTTTACAACAGAGATCATTATATATGGACAATCAAACGCGCTATATACGGCCCTTACAGCATTGAAGAGCTAAAATTCATGAATAGCCTGGAAGTCTATATGCATCCCGATTTTTTTGTAGAAGGCTGGACGAATGATGGTAATGAATTCCAGAAATTCATCCCTTACCTGAAATACAACAACTGCTCGGCCGACCCCTCATGGAACCCTCACAACACTATTTATCTCTTCCATGCCGCGGGAGACAAGCATATTCCTGAAGTCTGCACACAAAACGCGTATAACAATTTATTGAAGAAAGGCGCCAATGTGGTATACGACCGCTGTCTTGATTTTGAAAATTCCGATGATCCTCATATGGACGGAGCAATCAGGTTTTTCGTATCTTGCTGCGGATTTTTCGCTCTGAACTGATAATTTTTAACCGATAACATTATAAGCATATGGTATTCAATTTAAATCTTTTTTTTAAGATACTGGGTATAGCCGGGCCGCTCTTTACGCTGCTCAGTCTCTGCCTTCTTGCATGGGCTTAGTACTAACTTATTTAATATGAATCACAACCATGGATCTGATTTCTAAAATATTGATTATTGTCGGCAGTCTCATGTCCCTGTTGGCTTACATCTTTTTGGGCTTTCCGCAGATAGGATAGAACCGGAAAATGAATTCCAAATTTTTCATTTTCTTTTTCCTGCTTTCGTTTCTGACAGGCTGCGAGCGGGATTTTGACTGTATTGATGCCCTGCCGGAAGGTTATTTTGTAGAAGTTATTGACCGAAAAGAATTCGGTCTGACTGATATTATGCGCCTTACCCGTCAGGATTTCCCCGAACTTGATTTTGATAAGCTTGAGGAAATAAGGGATCTTTTCGATTTTGATCTCCGCGTTGAAGTTACTGCCATTGCCTACAACACAGTCGATCCTTCGGGCAACCCGGTTACGGCATCGGGGATCATTGTCCGGCCCCTGGACATGGAATCGCGAGGCGTGATACACGTTCCGCCTACGACTCCCCTGTCGAACCTCGAGGGAGGAAGTGATCTTCTTATTATTACGGAAGGAGTATTTGCTTTTATCGGGTATACGGTAATTATTCCCGATCTGATAGGCAGCGGTACCACTAAAGAAGTGCCTCAGCCTTTTTTATTTATGGACAACACCGGCCGGGTATGTTACGACATGCACCTGGCGGCCATGGAATATTGCCGGAAGTTCACAGACCATCCCCTTCCCGCAGAAACCATCATTTTCGGATATTCAGGAGGAGCCACCGGCGCTATTTCGTTGCTCAGGCATATCGGATGGCAATCCGATCCTCCCATAAAGGTAAAAGAAGTGTTTGCCGGAGGAGGTGTCTATGATCTTTGCAACACATACAATCATTTCAAAAAATCGGGATATGCCGAATATCCTTTAGCTCCGCTTCTTATAACATCGTTCGATTACTGGTACAAACTAAATCTCGATTATACAAGGATATTCAGGGGAGACCTCTTGTATAATATGGAAAACTGGCTGGACCGTACCCGCAACGCAGAACAAATGCGTATGCTTATCAATCCCGACTTACATAACTATATGCATCCCGATTTTTTTTCGTCTCAAAGCAATGCAGAATATGCAAAAATAGAAAGCATATTACCTTTGCATTCTTTCCTGCAGGGCTGGAGTCCCCGTGTAAAAATTATGCTGGGACATGCGAAGGATGATCTTTCAGTGCCTGTGACGGAAAGCGAAGCATTATATAATTATTTAAAAAACAAGACTAATGTTAGCCTGAGTTACGGAAGCGGAGGCCACTACGATTACGGAATACAATTCTTTGTCTCCGCTATTCTTTATTTAAGCGTCAATTAATATGTCCGAATATTTTATAGAAGTTCTCAAAGAAGACGATTTCACTATCAGTGATGTTTTTGTTGAAGTCAAAAAAGATTTTCCAAAGCTGGATCTGAGCAAAATCCAGCCATTGCTGACTTCGCTAATCAAAATGAAAGTCCGCATCACGGCCATATCCTATAATACCGTAGACCCAAAAGGGAATCCGGTGGTATCCTCCGGGATCATCATGAGACCCGTCAACAGGAAACCCAGAGGAGTATTGCATTTTTTGCCGTCAGCCAATATAGATAAATTCGGATCGGGCAGCGATGCGCTCCTTATTTTTGAAGGGGTGCTGTCATTTTTTGGATACATTGTAATTATTGCTGACCTCCTTGGAAACGGCATTACAAAAGACTCGGTGGAATATCCTTTCCTGATGGCAGAAAATACCGGACGGGTTGCATACGATATGCATCGTGCTGCCATTGAATATTTTCCCAGAGTACTCGGATATCCCCTTCAACGTCATATTTCTATTGGCGGCTATTCCATGGGTGGATCAAGCGCAATGGCCCTTTTACATCATATTGAAAAAGAAGATCCTTCCGATATTATTGTAGACAAAACGGTTATAGGTGGCGGTATTTATGATCTGAGGGTCGCCTTTGAGGATTTCGTAAAAACAGGATATGCCCAGTATCCTGCAGCTCCGGGCATCATTAAGGCCTACGACTATTGGTACAACCTGAATCTGGATTATTCAAAGGTCTTTATTGATCCTCTGCTTTCAAACATGGGCCATTGGCTTGACAGAACACATCTCCGCGACCAACTCATTGAATGGATTGGTCAGGATATCCACAAATACATGCACCCCGATTTCTTCTCTCAGGAAAGGAATCCGGAACTGAACAAGATCTGGGAAAAAATGGGTGAAAACTCGCTGTCCACGGGCTGGACACCCAAATCACATCTTCTTATGTCTCACGCCTCTGACGATCAGTCTGTCCCCACACGGGTAGCCACCTATACGTATGAACAATTTAAATCACGCGGAGCAAACGTAAGGATCCGTTACGGTAAGGGCGGTCATTATGAATTCGGAAAATGGTATTTTTTACGGATGGCCCTCCATTTGATCTTCAAGCGGCTGGCTTTTTGGACGCGTTCCTGAGTACAGGAACTTTAAACGATCTCTGTACACGCGGCCGACCGGCAGCTGGTGGTTGGCAAAACCCCGCACTGTAACTGAGGCCTGATTCATTTTACTGATTTTATCAATAGCCACGATATACGATTTGTGTATCCTTAGAAATCGTCCGGAAGGCAAATCCCTTTCAAGCGATTTCAACGATCCGTAAGCAGTGATCTTTGTTGAAATCGTATGGTATGTAACATATTCATGCTGAGACTCAACGAACATCAATTCCTGCAAAGCTATTCTGTATACTTTGTAATCTGCTTTGACATTCAGGTATTCTTCTTCCACCATGCTACTGCTGAATTGTCCAATGGCTTTTTTAACGGCTCTGATGAACCTGGGCAGGGCAATAGGTTTAAGCAGATAATCTACGGCATCGAGTTCAAAACCGTCAATGGCATACTGGGCATAGGCCGTGGTAAATATTACGGCAGGGGGTTTTTCCAGGGTCCGCACAAAATCCAGACCGTTCAGCCCGGGCATTTGAATATCGCACAATAATATATCCACTTTTATTTGAGAAAACATACGGCTTGCTTCCATTGCATTGGAACAACTGGCCACGACTTTGAGCTCCGGAACCCGGGAAACATATGTTTCAAGCAAAGTCCTTGCGGGCTCTTCGTCGTCTACGATCATTACCGAAAAAAGACGTGAAGAAATCATAAGTAAATGGAAAGAACCACTTTATGTTTGTTATCGTTATGGAATACCTGTATACTGTGAGCCATTGGATAATACAGCTCGAGCCTCTGCTTCACATTAGCGATTCCTGTCCCGTCGCGCAGTGTCTCATGATCGTTTTTCAGATCAACGGACATGCTGTTCTCTGCAGTGAAGTATAATCGGTTATCTTTCAGGGACAGAACAACAGAGACTTCGCCTGCGGGGTTGTTGGCAATATCTCCGTGTTTAAAACAATTTTCAACAAGAGGCTGTAATAACATGGGAGAAATCTCCGCACCGGGATTATCCAGCGAATACCTAAACGTCAAATTGGGCCGTCGTCCCATGCGGGTTCTTTGAAAATCAATATAGTTCTCAATGTATTTGACCTCTTTTTCTATAGAAACTTTATCAAATTTGCATTCATCGGTAATATACCTCAGCATTTCGGCCAATTTCATGATCATATCGGGAGCTTTTTCGTCTTTCGTATAACTAAGTGAATACAAAACATTTAGTGCATTGAACACAAAATGGGGATCCATTCGGCTGCGAAGCAGGTGCAGTTCCATTTCCTGTTTTTCCTTAATCAATTGCTCTGCCTGTTTTCTTGCAGCGCCGGAACGGATACCCATGGCTCCTATTAAAGAACCCATTCCCAACATCGTATCTCTGAAAAGAGGAAATTTTATCTGCTTCAGATCCACCATTTCCCTTAGTACATATTTAAGTATCACACCCTCTGAGATCAAAAGCAGTGAAATGAAAAAAGCAAGGAGCAACACGGTTGTAAACATATTTATGATCCTGGGACATTTTTTGAAGAGCGCCGACTGAAAAAGCTTAACAAAAAGAAACACAAATAATGTAAGCCAAACTGTGTCTACAAAGGCAAAGATCAGCGAAACCCACGGGTCCAGCCGCAACGCTCCCAGAAAAAGAAAAAGGAAAACGACAACGATTATGACCAACGGATGGTAGCTTTTTAGATTTTTTGACATACTTCAAAGGTAGAAAAAAACGTTTAGTGAAAAAAACACGTTGTTGCTTGAATATTTTTGAATGTGGCATAAATTGTGAGTTACTTTGCCCGCTTACTATAAGAAAATAATATATGAAGAAGTATTTCTGTATTCTTTTGTCCATTCTTTTTGCCGGTTATGCTCTTCCCGCCGCTGCGCAGGACAGTCTGCATGTAGATCTTAAAACGGCGCTGGAAATAGCTCTCTCTGAGAGCCCTGTCGTACGGATAGCTAACTACGAGGTAGAAAGGACGCATTATGCCCGGAAAGAAGCACAGGCCAGTTTGTGGCCGGGTATTTCGGCCAGCGGGGCATACAGCCGCACATTGAAGAAACAGGTGATGGTAATGGATTTTAACGGTCAGTCAATGGAGATCTCTGTGGGTACGGACAATAACTGGATGGGAAGTGTTAATTTGTCCCTCCCGCTTGTAGCCCCTGCATTATGGAAGACCATCCAGCTTTCAGCCCTGGATATTGATCTTGCTGTTGAAAAAGCCCGTTCCAGTAAATTGGCTATGGTTAGTGCCGTTAAAAAAGCATTTTACACCTACTTGCTTGCGAAAGATTCCTATGCAGTGTTAAAACAAAACTACGACAATGTAGCCCTTAACACAAAAACAGTTGAAGACAAGTACAACCAGGGAATGGCGAGCGAATATGATAAACTCAGGGCGCAGGTGGAATTGAAGAATCAACGCCCCAACCTCCTTGCCGCCGAAACGGCCATTGAGCTGGCGTCCATGCAACTCAAAGCGCTTATGGGACTGGATATAGATTATCCGGTTATTTTCACGGGGACACTGGCTCAGTACGAAGACAATGTTTCTCCGGGAAGCCTGGTTCAAGCCCAGATTACGTCTCTGGAAAGCAACTCGGATCTGAAACAACTGGCTATCCAACAACAGGAAATGGAGCTGGCATTAAAAATCACCAAAGCTTCTTTCCTGCCCACGTTGAGTTTGAGCAGTAATTTTCAGTATTCATCTATGAACAATAATTTCAAAATTACGGAATACCACTGGTTCCCTTATTCAACGGCCTCTCTGGCTTTAAGCATTCCCATTTTCAGCGGATTTAAAAAATACCAGCAGGTTAAACAATCACAGCTGAACATCAAAACATTGGAAGACACCAGAAAGAACACAGAAAGGAATTTGCAGGTGAGCGTGAATAATTGTCTGGCGCAGATGACCAATGCGGTAGAAGAACTGGCTTCCAACAAAGAAAATGTATCGATGGCAGAAAGGGCTTATTCCATAAGCCGGAAACAATTTGAAATTGGCATGGGTACCTGGCTCGAACTCAGCGCTTCGGAACTGGCCATGACTCAGGCCAAACTGACCTATCATCAGTCTATATACAACTATCTGTATTACACGGCAGAACTCGACAACGTATTAGGAATTAATAATTTATAACCAATAGATATATGAAGAAATATGCATTGATACCCATTGCCGCAGCTTTTATTTTGCTGACAGGGTGCAATTTCATAAAACCCAAACAACAGGCTCCTGTGCAGGAGGTTATTCAGGTAAAGGCAGAACCCGCCGCTATGCAGGATATCCCCAGTATAAATGAATTTACTGCCACCGTACAAGCCAATATTGTTAACAACATTGCGCCCGCCATGAACGTACGTATTGAGAAGATCTTTGTGGAAGTGGGCGATTATGTAAAGGCCGGTCAGACATTGGTCCAGATGGATAACAGCAATCTGAAACAGGCCAAGTCACAGCTGGACAATATGGAATTGTCTTTTAGGCGTATTGATGAGTTGTATAAAGTGGGCGGAGTATCACGTGCCGAATGGGATGCGCAAAAGATGAACCTCGATGTTATGAGAACTTCTTATAAGAATCTGGTTGACAACACTCAGCTGTTAAGCCCGATAAACGGAATTGTCAGCACCAGAAATTATGACAGCGGAGATCTTTATACTATGGGTCGACCCGTTCTTATTGTCGAACAAATTGCACCTGTAAAGCTCATGGTGAATGTGTCGGAACAGTTTTTCACCAAGGTAAAGAAGGGAATGCCCGTTGATATTGCGCTCGATGTCTACCCAGGAGAAAAGTTCAGCGGAAAAGTCTCTTTGGTATATCCGACCATTACAGCCGCCACCCATACATTTCCCGTGGAGATCTCTATCCCCAATCTGCAAAATAAGGTGCGGCCGGGAATGTTTGCCCGCGTTACTATGAATTTTGGAGCCCACACCGGTATTGTAATACCCGACAGGAGCATTATTAAGCAACAGGGATCGGGTGAAAGATATGTTTTCGTATATAAAGAAGGTAAGGCCGAATACCGCACTGTTGTTCTGGGCCGCAGACTGGATACCAAATACGAATGTACTTCCGGAGTAGAGGAAGGTGATCTTGTCATTACTACGGGATTGAACCGCCTGACGAGCGGGGCCGAAGTTGAATTGGTAAAATAACAATATTTATGAGTATATATCAAACAGCGGTAAGAAAACCGGTAACAACAGCGCTGATCTATGTAGCGTTGGCTGTGGTCGGGATATTCTCACTGAGCCGCCTTGCGGTTGATCTGCTGCCCAATATGAGCGATAATTCCATTATCGTAATGACTACCTATTCGGGAGCCAGCGCAGCAGACATAGAAAATAACGTTACCAAAGTGCTGGAAAGTGCACTCAGCAGTGTGAGTGACCTTAAGCATATTACGTCCGAATCGAGGGAAAATGCTTCCGTTATTATGATGGAATTCGAATACGGAATTGACATTGCAGAAGCGACGAACGATGTGAGGGACAAACTCAATATGATTGCGGATTATCTGCCGGACGATGCCAATACCCCTATTATTTTTAAATTCGGTACAGAAGATATTCCTATAATGCTTATCTCGGTACAGGCAAAGGAAAGCATGCCTGCTTTGTACAAGCTGCTTGACGACCGCGTTGCTTCACCCCTGGGCCGTATTAAAGGAGTAGGAACCGTTTCCATTTCAGGAGCTCCCACCCGGGAAATTCAGATCTACTGCGACCCGTATAAACTGGAAGCCTACAACCTTACCATAGAAACCATCGCTTCTGTTATCGCCTACGAAAACCGGAACACTCCGGCCGGAAATCTTGACATTGGTTCCGAAACCATTGCGCTACGTGTGGAAGGTGAATTCCAGGACCCCGGTCAAATGTATGACATTGTGATTGGAAGTTTCAACGGACAGAATATCTTTTTGCGCGACGTGGCACGTATTGAAGACACTCACCAGGAACGTGCCCAGGAATCATTTGTTGACGGAATTCAGGGGGGAATGATTGTAGTACAAAAACAGGTTGGCGCCAATACGGTGCAGATTGCCAAAAAGATTCGTGAGCGGTTGCCTGAATTGCAGCAAAACCTGCCTTCAGATGTTAACCTGGGGATCATTATGGACACATCTGACAACATCAATATGACTATTGACAGTCTTATTGAGACCATCCTGGTTACCCTTATACTGGTGATTTTCATTGTGTTTTTCTTTCTGGGCCGCTGGCGTGCCACTCTTATTGTGGCCATTGTGATTCCCGTGTCACTGGTTGCTTCTTTCATATATTTGCTAATCTCGGGCAATTCACTGAACGTGATCTCGCTTTCTTCGCTAAGCATAGCCATTGGTATGGTCGTGGACGATGCCATTGTGGCGCTTGAGAATATTACCACACACATTGAAAGAGGCACGAAACCCAAATCGGCCGCCATTTATGCCACCAACGAAGTATCAATTTCCATTGTAGCTTCAACTCTGACTCTTCTTGCCGTATTCATTCCTATGACCATGCTGGGAGGTATGGCCGGTGAGATGTTCCGTCAGATGGGATGGATCGTAGCTATAATCAGTTCCGTTTCCACAATCGCAGCCCTTTCGCTGACTCCCATGATGTCCTCGCAGTTACTGAAACTTAATCACAGCCGGCCCAAAGGCATCCAGAAAGTATATCAATATGTGGAACGATTCCTGGACTGGCTCGATAAGATTTACGCCAAAGCACTTGGATGGACCGTAAGGCATCGTATTACCGTTATTGCAAGTGCCATGACATTGTTTATCGGGTCATTGTTCCTGTTCAATGTAGTGCCCACCGAGTTTTTCCCCCAACAGGACAATGCGCGTTTATCCATAACGGTTAAGCTGCCCATTAACACCCGCTCGGAAATAACAAAGGAACTGTCTTTCCGTATTTATAATCAGTTTTTGAAAGATTATCCCGAGATTGAAGGAATGACCATTTCAGTTGGTGAAGCCAGTGAAGACAATATCATGGGACAGCTTTCGGACAACGGCCCTCATATTATGACAGCTAACGTAAGGCTTTCAATAAAAACCGAAAGAGAGCGTTCTATTAAGGAAATATCCGATGCCATGCGAAATGACCTTATGAAATACCCGGAAATCCGTACTTTCAACGTAGGTGCGGGCATGGGCGGCATGGGCGGAGAAACGACCGTAGACCTGGAAGTATACGGGAATGACTTTGCTGCGACAGATGCCGTAGCCGCAGAACTTGCTTCTAAAATGCAATCTGTACCGGGCTGTTCTCAGGTAACGATCACCCGTGACGAGTATGCTCCCGAATTTCTGGTGGAATTTGACCGAGAAAAACTGGCGCAGAACGGTATGAACCTGGCTACTGCTTCGCAATTTGTAAGGAACCGTGTAAACGGGGCAACGGCTTCGTCTTACCGTGAAGACGGAGACGAATACTATATTAAGGTACGCTACGCCCCTGAATTCCGCCAATCGCTCGATGCCGTAGAGAATATCATGTTGTATAATTCGCAAGGAAAAGGCATCCGCGTACGCGAAGTAGGTAAAGTAGCAGAGAAACTGCAGCCCCCAACCATTACCCGTAAAGACCGTGAAAGGATTGTGACCGTAACGTGCGTTGCCGCCAAGGGAGCTGCGCTCAGCCAGCTGGTTGAAGATGCCCGTATACAGATAGGAACCACAGAAATACCCTCCGATATTATGGTTAACATTGCCGGAAGCTATGAAGACCAGCAGGATTCTTTTAAAGACATGGGAATGCTTATGATATTGATCCTCATACTGGTGTATATTGTAATGGCCGCCCAGTTCGAATCGTTTGGCTATCCTTTCATCATCATGTTCTCGGTGCCCTTTGCCCTGACCGGTGTTCTGGCGGGACTTGCCTTCACAGGTACACCTCTGAATATAATGGGGATGCTGGGTCTGCTCATGTTATTCGGGATTGTGGTGAAAAACGGTATTGTGCTTATTGACTATACCATCCTGTGCCGTGAACGCGGAATGGGTGTTGCCGAGGCCGTAGTCACTGCCGGCCGGTCCCGTCTGCGCCCCATTTTGATGACTGCTCTGACAACAATCTTTGGAATGGTTCCTCTAGCCGTTGGCAGAGGAGTAGGTGCCGAGATGTGGAACGCACTGGGTGTGACCGTGGCCTGTGGTCTTACTGTCTCGACCTTTGTAACGTTGTTCCTGGTCCCTGCTATGTTCAGCCTTTCGGCCGATCGTAAAGAAAAGCGTCGTACCCGCCGTGAAGAGAGACGCCTGCTTAAATCATCCAACTAAAAGAAAACGACTATGAAAGCTATATTCGTATCATTTTACCAGGCCTTTTATGACGAGGTGCTTGCCGCCCTGGGAAAAAACAATGTACAGGGCTTCACATTCTGGGAAGAAGTAAAAGGAAAGGGCTCCCGTGACGGGGAGCCCCATATTGGATCGCATGCCTGGCCTACGTTGAATTCGGCACTTATTACTTTTGTGCCGGACCAGGCGGTTGACGGAATTCTCAGATCGCTGAAGGAGCTGGATGAATCGGCACCAAAACAGGGGCTTCGCGCCTTTGTTCTGGATGCCGAAGAGAGAAGCGTTTAAGGTAAGTCCGTAAGTGTTGCACCGTTATAGAAAGCTAATATCCTTGTCCGGAACAGAAAATTATATTTTGCCTGTGCCGATTCAGATAAAGCCGACGCCAGGCGCAAACGGACCTGATTGAACGCATAAGTATTTGATCTTCCTGCGTTATATTTTTGCTTTTCAAAATTGAAGGCCAGCTGTGCTGCTTCAACGGCGGTTTCGGACGACAGGTATTTGTCGTGAGCCGCCGTTGCGTTGTAATATGCCTGCTGGACTTCTTTGTACAGATCTTGTTTTGCCTGATCGAGTAATAATTCCTGATTCTTAATGTTCAGTTGGGCCGAGCGAACTCTGTTACGGGTGGTCATTCTGTTAAAGATGGGAATACTCAGGCTCAGTCCTACAGATTCAGCCCCGTTCTGGGCCCACTGGTCGGCCAGTGAAGCATTGCCCGTTCCCGAAGCCAGCGAATAATTATAATAATAAGAATTACTGTAACCGGCGCCCAGACGCAGTGATGGATAATATGCGCCTTTGGCTATCTGTAAGGTTTTCCTGCTGCTTCCCACACGGAATTCTGCCGCCCTGATTACCGGACGTTCCATAACAGAACGGGCATAAACATCTGCCGGCAGGCATAAACGGGACTTTTCTTTGAGGATAGTCTCTGCCATATCCGGAACCTCAATATCAAAATCTTCCAATTCCTGCAGATTCAGAGCCTGAGTCAGGCTCAGACGCGACAGGTCAAGATTGTTGGCGGCTTCTGTAACAGACATCTGTTGCTGGGCCATGGCAGCCTGAGCATCGTACAATTCACTTTCGGAACTTTTCCCTCCTTTAACAAGAGCCTCTGTCTGAACCACCTGCTCTTTGTTTAATTCAAGCTGGTCAAGGGCAATCTTATACAATTCCTTAGCCAGGAGCATCTGAAGGTAATAGCCCGTTATCGCAAGAGAAACATCTTCCCTGGCTTTATTAAGGTCCTCCACTGCCGCATTCAGATCCAACCGGTCTGCCTTGATTTGATTGGTAACCTGAAATCCGCTGAAAAGATTTAAGTTGGTACTTACATTTAGTGAAGAATTGGACCCCGTCTGATCCTGATATACACCGTCCCGGTCCGGGGTACGTCCAAAATAAAAAGTCTGCCCTACATTGGCTGAAAGGTCCGGCAACCTCGACAAACGGGTGGTCTCAGAGGTAATTTCCTGATTTTCTTTAGCCAGTTCGTACCGCTTAACGGCAATGTTATGTTCAATGCCGTAGGCAATACATTTTTCCAGCGACCAGGGTTGTGTTTGCGCGTTCAGAGAAGTCCAGACAATGATCAATGCGATAGTATAAAGATAACGTTTCATCTCTCTTTATTTGTTAGCAGATTTTGTTTCTTCCTTAATAGCCCCGCGGATCTGATCCTGTTCAGTGAGACCTTCCTTAACCTCTATATTAATTCCATCGCTCAGCCCAACAGTCACCTGACGCTCTTCAAACAACTGTTTTTCGCCATCCAGACCCTTATATATATTTACAAAGGCCGTTGTGTCACGGAAGATTACTGCACTTTCGGGGATGGTGAAAACCTGATGTCTGCTGTCCAGAATGATTTCGGCATTGGCGCTGTAGCCGGCACGGATGAACACGGCTTTCGGGATCTTTACTGCTGCCTTCATTTCAAACAATATGGCACCATTATTCTCGGTGCTTTTTGGCGAAATATATTCGAGGGTGGCGTCAAAACGCTGGTCCTGCAACGCCCCTACCGAAATTAATATTGGCATTCCTTCCTTAACGCGGCCCACTTCGGTCTCGTCAATATTCCCGCGAAAAATCATATCGCTCATGTCGGCAACCGTGGCTATTGTGGTCCCTGCATTGAAAGTGTTGGCCTGGATCACAGAATTGCCCACCTTAATGGGAACGTCAAGTATCATTCCCGAGATGGTGGAGCGTATCTGTGTGTTGCTGGCTACCGAAGAACGTTGTGCTATACCGTCACGGACAATCTCCAGGTTGTCCTGTGCGTTAATCAATTCTTCTTTGGCCAGTTTCAATTGAGTTTCCACTTTTTCGTATTCTTCAAGAACCACCACCTTCCCTTCATATAATTCCTTTGTGCGGTCGTACTCACGCTGGGCCTGTTCAAGATTGAGTTTAGATTGTTTAACGCGCGATTCGGCGGCATTAAGTGTTCCCATTTCGGGAATCACTTTTATCTTGGCTATGATTTCACCTACTTGTACAGTCTGCCCGGCTTCTTTGTACAGTTCGGAAACAATGCCGGAAATCTGGGGTACGATAGCCACTTCGTCCCTGGGTTCCACTTTGCCTGTGGCGACGGTCTTTTGTTCGATATCCCCCAGAACAGGAGTAACCAGTTCATATACCTCTTTTTTTGGTCTGGCCTTTTTCCAGAGGTAGACAAAAGTAAATACTACCCCGGCCAGCAAAGCCGCAATCAGCACATAACGTAAAATTTTTTTCATTTTTGTATAGTTGTAATGTTTTCTTAATCTTCTTCTCTGATAGCATCAATCGCCTTAATCTGTAACGCTCTGTATGCAGGGAGGATGCCGGCCATTATGCCGCATAGGATAATAACCAGAGCTGCGGCTACGGCAGACGTGAACTCTATTTGCGGATTTTTAAAGAACACGTCCCCGGTCATATTACTTACAATAAACCGGTCCACAAGATCCAGGATAAGCACTCCAAACGCGAGTCCGAAGAATCCGGCTAAAACGGTAAGGGTTGTACTCTCCTTGATTATCTGTATCATTATGGCCAATGGCTTGGCGCCAATAGCCCGTCTGACACCAATTTCCTTGGTTCTCTCGCGAACGGTCACCATAATAATATTACTGACACCCACAACACCTGCCAACAAAGTTCCCAGTCCGACAATCCAGATCAAAACCGATATACCCGTAAATAACATCTTGAAACGGTTAAAAATTTTCTCTATATTGATACTTTCCATGGCAAATTCGTCTGTAGGCGATATATTGTGACGGGTTTTGAGCAGCGTCTTCACCTGATCTTCCAGCTGGCTCATCCTTACATTGTCCTGTGCTACCACCCCTACCAAGTGTACCACATCTCCGGAATTGTAAATCTGTTGCAATACCGTATATGGAACGGCAATTACCTCATCGTCACGTCCGTTAATATTCACCCCCGACACTGTTGGTTCGGCTATCCCAATAATCTGAAAATTAATGTTGAACATTTTAATATACTGACCCAGCGGATTTTCATTTGCCTTAAAAAGTTCTTCATATACTTTTCTTCCGACCACACATACCTTTCTGCGCTCATTAACGTCTATCTGATTCAGATAGCGTCCGTAGAGCATATGTTGTGGAAGCATTTTTTCATACAGAGGCGACATACCCTTGGTCCGGCAACTGGTTGTTTTGTCTGAATGAGCAACATTTACGCTGGGCCCCATCAGAAAAGGGACAGTGTATTTAATATCTTTTATCTGGGCTTCAAGGACATCGAGATCGGTCTCGTGCATTTCCCAATAACGTCCTTTACGAAATCCTTTATAGGGCTCAGAAGTGTTATTGGTGTAAAAGAAAGCCGAATTCTCCGAAAAACCCTGTGTGTCGGAAGCAATTCCTTCCGAAAGTCCTTTGCCGGCACCAAGCATTATGACCAGCATAAATATTCCCCAGAATACACCGAATGCCGTAAGCAGGCTGCGCCGCTTGTTTCGGGTTATGGTAATCCATATCTCTTGCCAACTATCCAGATCAAACATAGCTATTCGTATCTTAATGCTTCAATGGGTTTAACTTTAACGGCCTTGCGGGCAGGAAAATATCCTGCAAGCAAACCGGCCGCAATAAGGACCAGGGTGGCAGCAATTATTACCTGCGGCTCCACGGTGGGATTGTAAAACAGTACCATATCCTCTTCCGAGGTAGAAGGCGGCGGTGTACCTATCATCTTGTTTAGAAGTTCCATAAGCGCAATACCCGCCAGCATTCCAATGTATCCGAAAAAGGCTGTAATGGCAAGACATTCCGTAAGTACAAGTTTTAAAATAGAGCCGGGGCGTGCACCTATTGCTTTTCGTATCCCAAATTCTTTGGTTCGTTCCTTAACTGTAATCAACATGATATTACTGATACCCACAACCCCGGCTATGAGTGTACCCAATCCTATAATCCAGACAAAAAGTGTTATGCCGTTGAATATGCCTTTGAATTGCATAAACTCTCTGGACATATTGAACATATATATGGCAGAACGGTCATCTTTATTAAAACGATGCTTCCTGGCGAGTGAAGCACGCAAATCCCCTTCAAACTGCTCATTCTCCTTTGTCGTGTTTAGCCCGTCAATAAGCATGGCAACCTGCGAATACCCGTTTTCCGGGTTATAGATACGCTGTGCCGTAGAAATGGGAATACAACTGTTTGGTGTTTGAGACATATTATTATCGTGGTAGACTCCCACCACTTTGTACATGACATTATCGAAAGTTACATATTCTCCAAGAGGATTTTTTTCCTTAAACAGGAGACCGGCCGTACGGGAGTGTAGTACAATTACCTTTCTGGCCTTGCGAATATCCACATCATTTAGGAACCGTCCGTCTCCGGAATATATTTTGACCGTTTCTATTTTCGGGTAGGAAGTGTTGACGCCCTGTACCACACCGGGAGCATAATCTCCTTCATAGTAGAAATTTCCATCCCAGCGTGAAATGAGCGGCGAGACATTGGATATCTCGCTGAATTCATCTTCCAGATAGGAGCCAATTGTACTGTCCATCTTGATCCTTCGCCCGGCCTGTAATCCCTGGTAAGGTTCTGCGGTCCTTCCGGGCCAAAGTTGTACATAGTTTGTGGAAGCATCGTTGAAATTCAACATGATCCCGTTACGCAGGCCGTTACCGGCGCCAAGGAGAACGATCAGCATAAAGATCCCCCAGGCCATGGAAAATCCGGTCAGGAACGTCCGGAGTTTATTTTTCCTCAGCGTAGTGTATATTTCCTGCAAATGATCTATCATGCCTTTCCGTTGTGATTGTGGTCAATAGAACCGATAATCCCGTCCCTGATCTTAATGATCTTTTGACTCATGGCTGCCATCTCGGGATCGTGGGTAACCATGACAATAGTCATTCCGTCACGGTTTACTTCCTGAAGCAGCTGCATGACTTCTATGGACGTCTGGGAATCGAGCGCTCCTGTAGGCTCATCGGCCAGGATAATCCTGGGGTTTGCAACAAGCGAACGGGCAATAGCCACTCTTTGTTTCTGTCCTCCGGACAATTCGCTGGGTAAATGATTCGCCCATTCGGCCAGACCAACCCTGTCCAGGTATTCCATAGCTACCTTATTTCGCCTGCTTCGTTTCATCCCCTGGTAATAAAGTGGCAATGCAACATTTTCCAATGCATTTTTGAATGAAACCAGGTTGAAAGATTGAAACACAAACCCTATAAGTTTATTCCGGTACACCGCTGAATCTTTCTCAGAAAGATCCTTGATGAGCACATCGTTCAAATAATAGTCTCCGGAATCGTAATCGTCAAGGATCCCCATTATATTAAGCAGTGTGGATTTCCCGGAACCCGAAGATCCCATAATGGCCGCAAATTCTCCGGTTTGAATTTCCAGGTTCAGTCCTTTCAGCACATGTAAAGGAGCCCCGTTGTTATAGGTTTTGTTAATACCTTGCAGTTTTATCATCTTGATATAAATTTAGTACTGATTCTTTTTAGGAATTCTGCGCCGCAAATATATATAGTTTTCTTGATACCTTGTACAACATAGTACTAAAAATTTTAATATTTATTTTTTGTTGCCGTATCGGAAAAGTTTATAACTTTGAATAAAATCTTTAACAAGCAATGCATAGCGGACTTTCTTATCTTATCGCCTATATTGGCTATGCAACGGGTTATTATTATTCGTATTGCCGCTCCTGACGGGAATATACAGGTGCTTATTTTCGCTCAGGAGCTTTCGGATCAAATCATATGCATTAAGACGTACCAGGCAGCACTATGGTTACATCTGAAATGCATAATCATTCAAAAAATATTAATCACACGATTTTTCTTCCATTATGAACCAAATAGCACTCTATAAATCCGAACCATTTCCTCTGGAATTACATAAAGTACGTATAGTACAAAAATTGCACCTCGTTTCACTTGAAAGGCGACTGGCTGCAATAAAAGAAGCAGGTTTCAATACTTTTAAACTGTCAACCAAAGATGTTTTCCTTGACATGCTCACAGATAGCGGAACCAATGCAATGAGCGATAACCAGTTATCCGCGATGATGCAGGCCGATGATGCCTATGCCGGATCACAAAGCTTTGCGAAATTGCTTAAAGCGGTACAGGATGTTTTGGGTAAAAAATACCTACTGCCAGCGCATCAGGGCCGGGGAGCTGAAAATGTTATATGTCAAACTTTTATTAAGCCGGGAGATGTCATTCCCATGAACTATCACTTTACAACGGCTCTGGCTCATATTTCCGCAGTGGGCGGGAAAATTGCCGAACTGCTGTATGACGACGCACTGAACCTGCAATCGACCAATCCGTTTAAAGGTAATATCGACATAGATAAGCTGGAAAAATGCATTCAGGAAAACGGCGTGGATAAGATACCCTTCATACGTATGGAGGCCTCTACCAATCTTATTGGGGGGCAGCCGTTCTCCATACGCAACATGATGGATGTACGCCGTGTGGCAGACAAATACGGTCTTATGATCGTTCTCGATGCCAGCCTTCTGGGTGAGAATGCATACCTTGTGAAACAACGTGAAGAAGAATGGAAAGAGAACCCCATGGAAGAAATTATCAAAATGATGACCTCTTTGGCAGACATCGTCTATTTTTCTGCCAGGAAACTGTCTTCATCAAGGGGAGGCGGCATTTGCACCAACCGCCAGGCGCTATATCAAAAAATGGAAGTGCTGATTCCTCTGTACGAGGGCTTTCTCACTTACGGAGGAATTTCTGTGCGGGAAATTGAAGCCATGGCCGTAGGAATGTACGAGACTCTGGACGAGACCATGATCAGTCAAAGTCCCGAATTTATAAAATATACCGTTAATAATTGCGTAGCAAAAGGTATTCCCATGGTAACACCTCCGGGCGTTTTGGGGGCCCACGTAGACGCCATGAAATTCTGTGATCATATTCCACAGTCACAATATCCCGCCGGAGCGCTGGCTGCGGCCTTTTTCCTCTGTTCGGGTGTCCGGGGTATGGAACGGGGATCGGTCTCCAGTGCCCGGGACGAGAAAGGCAATGAAGTGTACGCCGATGTGGAATTGCTCCGCCTGGCTCTGCCCCGGCGCGTCTTTACCCTCTCACAGGTAAAATACGTCATTGACCGGCTGGAATGGCTGTATGACAACCGCCAGCTTATTGGCGGCCTTCGCTTCACTTACGAACCGGCTGTGCTGCGTTTCTTCATGGGTTCACTCGAGCCGATAGAAGATTGGCCTGCCCGCCTGGTTGATAAATTCCGGAAAGACTTTGGAGACAGTTTATAGGTTATTTTTTTGCATATCTTTGTATGCATGAGAATATACCTGATTGCTTTCATTTACATTGTCGCCCCCGTAGTCATTATATACCTGTATCAAAAAATCCGCTTCTTTTCTAAGATCGGAACGGTTATGCTGGCGTACGCCGTGGGCATTATTATGTCACTTACCGGCATTATGCGGGCTCCGACAGAAGAAGCCCAGGCACTCAGCGGAATGCAGAACTGGTTTATGAACCTGGCCGTTCCTCTTGCTATTCCGCTGATGCTTTTTTCCTCCCATTTTACCCTGTGGTTCAAAACCCTGAAAAAAACATTTGCCACACTTATTGCCGGCATAATATCTATTCTCACTACCATTACTATTGCCTACTTTATATTCAGGGATGCCCAAATCCCGGAATTATGGAAAACATCCGGGATGCTGGTTGGAATGTACACAGGAGGAGCACTGAACTTTGCTTCCCTCAGACAGATTCTGGATGTCAGCACAGACACGTATGTGCTGGTTCAAACCTTCGATACAGCACTGTCATTTATATTACTTGTAGTCATACTTTCGGGGGGATACCGTTTTTTTCGCTGGGTACTGCCTTACGGGAAAGCCCGCAAGATAGCTTCGGGTCAGGCCTCCAATGTGGAAGAGAATGTGTCTAAAGAAAGTTTTGAAGATTACTCGGGAATGTTCAATAAAAAAACATGGCCCAACCTGTTATTGGCCTTGTTGCTGTCCATATCGTGCCTGGGGATAGGAGCCGGACTATCTATGGTATTGGGAGCCGGACTGAATGAGCTTATTATTATTCTGACCATTACTACCCTTTCCATTGCGGCTTCTTTCTGGAAAAAAATCCGGACAATTCCCAAAACATTTGAGCTCGGTATGTATTTCATTCTTGTCTTCAGTGTGGTTATTGCATCGCTCTTTGATATACATAGTTTATTCAGTCGCGAAAGTCTGAACCTTTTGGCCATGGTGGGCTTTATTCTGGTATTTTCGATTTTTCTGCACCTGATGCTGGCCAAATTGTTTCGGGTGGAAGGAGATCTGTTTACCGTTTCACATATTGCCTTGTTGTTTTCACCTCCGTTTGTACCGCCGGTAGCTGCCGCCATGAATAACCGTCGCGTACTGGTAAACGGCATCATCATAGGACTTATCGGATACGCATGCGGCACCTACCTGGGAACCCTCATGGCCCAAGTATTCAAATGGATAGGATAATTATAAAAACCTGAAATATGAAAAAGACTACCCTCACGCTTTTCCTTATAATGACATTTTGTCTTTCTTATGCCTCGGAAGCCGATACACTTTCCACCGGAAAACCAAAGTCCGGCGATGGTATCAAACGCGGATGGACTTTCGGTGCCCTACCCAGTATCGGATATAATACCGACCTCGGGTTCCAATACGGAGCCCTGGCCGAAGTGTATTATTACGGAGACGGCTCAACCTTTCCACAATACCAGCACCTGATGTATGTCGAGGCTAATTACACCACAAAAAGGTCCGGACTTTTCCGGTTCTTCTACGATTCCAAATACCTGATACCCGATGTCCGTGTGACGTTCGATCTGAGTTACGTTCCCGAAGCCATGAGCGATTTTTCGGGATTTAACGGTTATAAATCTGTGTACAATGCCGGATGGGGGAAAACGGGGGCAGAGGATTATAAATCACGGGCTTTTTATAAAATGAAAAAAGATTTTTTCCGGGCTACGGCAGATTTTCAGGGAACGATTGCCGGAAATCTTTACTGGAATGCCGGCGCAGGATTCTTCAATTATGTTGCCGATCCTGTGAATATTGACAACCTTAACCGTAATAAACCCGAGGACAAAAAGCTGCCTTCCCTTTTGGAACAACCCACTCTGTACAATTATTATCACCTGTGGGGACTGATTAAGGACAATGAAAAGGACGGCGGTTCGCACCCCTTTGTCCGGGCCGGGCTGACCTACGATACACGTAACAGGCCCAACAATCCGAGCCGTGGTATTTGGGCCGATCTTTTTGCCACTTACTATGCCGCATTCGGGGAACAAAAAGAATACAACCACGTGAGCCTGAATGCCTCGTTCCGTCATTACATTCCCATTATGGGAGACAGGATCATTTTTGCTTACCGGCTGGGATACCAGGGCGCTCTTTGGGGAGAGACTCCTTTCTACATGAAAAACTATATGGCTACCCTGTTTACAAAACGAGCCAACTATGAAATGCTGGGGGGAGCCAACAGCCTGCGCGGTATTGTCCGTAACCGGGTTACCGGAGACGGTTATGCCTATGCCAACGTGGAACTGAGATTGAAGCTCTTCTCCTTTAACATAGCCCGCCAGTCATTTTATATAGGGATCAATCCCATGTTTGATGCAGGATATATCACAGATCCAGTGGAACTTGAGCGCTCAGAAACCGAGCTCAGGGCTCTGACCTTATTAAGCGGACTGCGTTACGAAGATGTTTTTGGGGAAAAGGACGGATTGCATATGAGTGCCGGAGCGGGACTGAAAATAGCCATGAATGAAAATTTCATTCTTTCGGTGGATTTTGCCAAAGCGTTCAATCAGCAGGACGGCAATACCGGTTTATATATTATGCTCGGATACATGTTCTGATAACAAACCTGCATCATGAAGCGGATTTCCATATTTCTGTTGTTTGCAATCCTTTCTGCCGGGGTGGCCTTTTCGGAGAATTCCTCGAGGCTTAATGAATTGCTGAACGAGCTGGACAAACAACTGGAACTCCGTTCCACTTATGAACAAAACAGAATACAGCGAATTAATGCGCTTAAAAGCGTAGTCGCCAATCCCAACCTGGCCCCGGAACAACGTTATAGCTTTTATGCTCAGCTTATAGATGAATATAAGGCTTATAATTTCGATTCCACTATGCATTACATAATGGCATCGGCTGCCCTGGCAGAACAGTTGCAGAACAAACTGTTTATTGATGAGGCTGCTATAAGGCGCGGGCTTATTTTTGCCACTTCGGGCAATTTCCTGGAAGCCAACAACATACTCTATTCCGACATTGATTCCGCTACGCTCGATCCTTCGCTGCGGATTGCCTACTATTCAGCGCTTCAACGTTTATCGGGCGAGGTGGCTGAATATTCCCAGGAACCCAATATCCGTGAAAGCGCACGGCAAAAATGGGCCGAATACCGGACAAAACTCATGACTCTGTTTAGCTCCGGATCGGATGAATATCTCTTTTACGAGCTGGAAGAGGCCTTGTCTCATAGTCGGCTTGAACAGGCAGACAGTTTATCTTTGATGTTGGTATCCAGACAAGCCCTTTCAAGCCATAAATATGCCATATACGCTTACCAGCGTTCCCTTGTTTTCCAGAACAGCAACCAACAGACGGGCCAGATGGAATGGCTGGCACGCTCGGCCATTGCAGATATGCAGGCTGCCGTAAAAGACCATGCTTCGCTGTGCCGGCTGGCCACCGTACTCTTTGAGACAGGAGGTAACATCGAGCGCGCTTTCAGGTACATAGATATCTCTATGGCAGACGCCCTGTTCTATAATGCCAAACTCAGGCCGTGGCAGATTGCCGGAGTCCTGCCCCAGATAGAAAAAGCGTATCAGCAAAAACAAGATATGCAGGCCAGGAGGGTAAAACTTTTTCTTATAGTCATAAGCGCCCTGTCCCTTTTCCTGGTCATAGCCACCGCTTATCTTATTAAACAAACCCAACGAACCACCCGGGCCCAGAAATCCCTGCGGGCAATAAATAAAAGGATTGTATCACAAAATAATGAGCTGGAAAAGGTAAATCTCCAGTTAAAAACCCTTAATAAAAAGATTGCGGAATCTAACCGGGTGAAAGAAGAGTATATCGGGTTATTCCTGGGAATCCTGTCCGACAATCTGAATAAGATGAGAGACTTCAGAACACTTGTCAGAAAAAAAATACGATATGGCGAAGTATCTGAGCTCAACGAGGAACTGAATAATTCCGAATGGATGGAAAAAGAGGTTGCCAACTTTTATCAGATGTTCGACACTACGTTCCTGCAACTTTACCCGAATTTCGTCAGAGATTTCAACTCCCTGCTCGTTTCCGACGAACAAATTGAGCTGAAAAAGGGAGAGCTTCTCAATACAGAGTTAAGGATCTTTGCCCTTATACGCCTGGGCATAAAAGATTCCAGTAAAATCGCATCTCTTTTGCGTTACTCGGTCAACACCATATACAACTACAGAGCCAAAATAAAAAACTGCGCGAAAGGCTCCAGAGAAGACTTTGAGGAACGTGTTTCCACCCTTTAAATCCACTTATTTTCTACGTTTAGTGTTTTGTTGTAGTCTGAATAACAGACATATATAACATTAGCACATTCCCGTTCATCCACTAATTCGCCACATGCCGGGACGAGAGTGGTGTATTATATCTATTTTTAAAATCACAAAGCATTTTACTTAATAATTATAACCAACTCACAACTTTAATCGTAAATCTAAAACAAAAAAGCATGAAAAAGCTACTAACAATTTTGTTTTTAGGACTTAGCTGTGCAGCTTTTGCGCAAAACGTGAAAGTAAACGGCACGGTCACGGGAAGTGACGGTACACCCCTTCCCGGAGTTTATGTAGTTGAAGCAGGTACTATAAACGGAGTTTCCACGGACGTAGATGGTAAATATACCATTACGGTTCCCGCAGGCAGTACCCTGAACTTCTCTTACATAGGCTATAAAACACAGGTTATCCCGGTTACCGGGGCAACCGAAATCAATGTCATTCTGGAAGAAGACTCAGCGAGCCTGGATGAAGTGGTTGTGGTCGGTTACGGCACACAGAAAAAAAGTGTTGTAACGGCTGCGATTGCCAGAGTATCGGCAGACGATCTGAGAAATGTAGCCCCTTTGCGTGTGGATAACGCGCTCAAGGGCCTGACCTCAGGAGTAACGGTAACTTCGTCTTCCGGACAACCGGGTTCTTCGGCAAGAGTCCGTGTACGCGGTGTAGGGACTATTAACAATTCAGATCCTTTGTATATCGTAGACGGAATGCCTATTGGCGGAGGAATAGATTACCTGAACCCCTCTGATATACAATCCATTGAAGTATTGAAAGACGCGGCCTCGGGTGCCGTGTACGGAGCACGTGCAGCCAACGGGGTTATCCTGGTAACGACCAAATCGGGTCAGAAAGGTGCCGCCCGTGTCAGTTACGATTTTTCTTACGGAGTACAAAATCCCTGGAAAGAGTACGACGTACTGAATGCTACTGAATATGCCATTCTCATGAACGAAGGCTATCTTGCCCAGGGGAAAGCCCCTGTATATGCAGACCCATATGCATTGGGAGAAGGTACAGACTGGCAAAAAGAGATCTTCAATTACAACGCCCCGCAATTGAGCCATCAGCTCACAATTAGCGGAGCATCCGATAAAGTAAATTATTATGTATCGGCCGGCTATCTGAAGCAAGACGGTATTGTGGGAGGTAATTTCAACCGTTCCAATTATGAACGTCTGACCATCAGAACCAATACCACTTATAATCTGATGGACGAATCGGCCAAACGCAACTTCCTCCACAAATTTACCATGGGTGTGAATGTTGCCTATTCACGGACCACTTCGTTCGGTATCACTACCAACTCGGAATTTGGCGGTCCTCTGGGCTCGGCACTGGGTATGGCTCCTACTCTGAAGTTATATGCAGACGACCCCGAAACGCTGATGGCCGAGCACCCCACCGCCGTGACAGATCCAAGGAACGGCAAACCGTTCAGTATTGTGGA
>Ga0265294_10000413_pt1 | contig 57140 bp, 43 predicted proteins | sample MunlanPumphouse3_FD_192504 | JGI IMG/M metagenome (GOLD analysis project Ga0265294, IMG submission 192504) | Groundwater microbial communities from a municipal landfill in Southern Ontario, Canada - Pumphouse #3 | ecosystem: Environmental > Aquatic > Deep subsurface > Groundwater | place... | reverse complement strand
TCCTAAAAACAAAAGGGTCAGTAGCTTTTTCATGCTGTTTTGTTTTAGATTTGGTGATTTTATGTTAGATTGGTTAGAAATTATAAGCTCAGGTTAATGATTTTTTAAAATTAGAAATTAAACCACTCCGGATCCCCGCGAGTGGTAATGTAGTGGACAGGAAGAAAGGTGGAAAAAAATAAGCCCCTGAAAAACAGAGGCTTACAAATTGTGTCTTTATAAAAAAAGTGGATTCAGAGGGATGAAACCCTTTCCTCAAAGTCATCCCGGGAGCCCCGGGCTGCGTTCTTAATCTTGGCCCTGTAATTGTAAATGGTGTTGACAGAGTACCTGAGCAGTGAAGCGATCCTGCCCGAATCTTTAATGCCCAGCCGGATCAGGGCGAAGATACGCAACTCGGTGTTGAGCAATTCGCCTTTCTTCAGCTCAATCCGCTCTTCAGGGACCAGAAGGTCGTTGAAATTTTCCACAAAAGTAGGGTACAGTTCCAGGAACGCTGTGTCAAACGTGCGGTAAAAGTGGGCAATTTCTATGTCTGCCCATTCGGAATTGTTCAGTTCATCGTTCAGTTCCTGCACCTGTCCATAGCGGATACTGCGTTTCACATAGGCCCGGAATTCTTTCATTTTGTCAAGATTGTCCGATAATATGGCCAAAAACAACCCTATATAACCTTCCTTAACCCGGTTGGATTCTGCAATTTGTCTGTTGAGTTTCTGTAACTGATCGTTTACCCGGTTCAGCTCACTGTTTTGCAAAACTATGCGTTTATTGATTCCTCTCAGGGATTTGTGCGCACGGATGGTTCGTCTTGTCTGCCTGATCAGGTACCCTATGGCCAGGATCAGGATCAGCAGCAGGCCACTGATGGATATCAGAAAAGTCTTGACCCTGCGTGCCTGGGTGACCTGTTTTTCCTGATAGGCTTTTTCTATCTGGGGCAAAACACCCGCTACCTGCCACGGTCTGAGTTTGGCATTGTAGAACAAGGCATCTGCCAAAGAAATGTCGATGTAACGGAAAGCCCTTTCAATATTTCCCCCCGTTTCAAAGAGAACTGTAGCCAGGCGGGTAAGCGAGGCATGGTCCTTGACGGCTGACCGGATATCGGCGATGGCAGAACGCGCCAGCCATTCCATCTGGCCGGTCTCGTCCCCCAGGTTCTGAAAAACGGTAGAACGGTGGTATGCATATATGGCATAGGCATGTGAAGACTCTGTGTGCCTGGAGACCAGCATCGCAGAAAGGCTGTCGGCAAGGAGCAGATCCCCCTTTTCGTAAGCTTCCTGGAAACGGTAAAAGACGGCTTCGTCAGAATCCGGGTTGAGTATTCCCTGCAATTTATTCCTGTAATAAACACGCCGGTCGGCATACACTTTCTGCGTGGCGGGATCGGTCGAATATTCAGCCAATTCCGCCGACAGCCTTTGGAGGGCAGTGTAATATTCAGGAAAAAGAGCGGGATCCATGCCGAGGGAGTCGATATCGTTGTACAGGATATCGCTCGATTCCAGGAAATTCCCTGAAGTAGCAAAAATAAACCCGCGGCGTATATTTGACTGGTCCCTGAATTTGAAATTACCGATACCGGAGGCCAGCATTGCCGAAGCCTCAATGTAGTGCATGGTGGAATCGAAATGGTACGCTTTGTACTCATCTATGAGCTGCTGATAAAATCCGTACCGTTGTTCCGCAGAAAGGTCCGGATACTGCAATACGCTCTTCAGGGCGTTGATCCGCTGGACGCGGTTCTGTTCGTAGGTGGCGCTAAGTTCCAGCTGTTGATCCAGCTGATCAAGCAAACGATTCAGTTGCTGCATATTACTCCCGAACAGATGCAGCCCGGAGAGCATCACAACGATGACAGTAAAACCGGATCGTTTCATGACAGGTTTATTTTAGAACATATATCCCAACATAATATACAGGCCGGTATTCCCGTCTTGTTTATCAAGTGCTTTGGCGAAATCCACGGAAAGAATAAAATTCTCGTTCATGGCTATCTTCAACCCGGCGCCGGCGCTCATGTGAAACCCGTCTTTTGAAGAAAAGAAATCCTCGTACAGCACCCCGTCAAGGGCTGTCAGGGCGCGTAATTCGGTCTCGGAACGGTTAAGTTCCACAGGGTCTGTAATGTACCCTATGTCAAACAGGGGATTGATCCCTACATAAAATGCCTGGCGGGCGATCCGGAATGAAACGAGTTTTATCCGTAATTCTACGTTGGCATAGGCATATCCGTCACCTGTTACGCGGTTACGAACTATACCACGCAAACTGTTGGCTCCACCCAGCATTTCGTAATTGGCCCGTTTGGTAAACAGGGTGGCCATGTAATTCTTTATGTAAAAGGGAGAATTGCCCCATAGAGATCCCTGGTAACCCAACCGGTAGGCAAAGATGATATTGTCCCTCCATACAGGTACGTAATGTCGGAAGGAAGCGTTCAGGGTCAGATGATTGTATTCTTTCTGCTCACCAAAGGCACCAAAGTAGGTGAGAAATGCGTCTGCCCATATGCCACGGCTGGGATTGTTGGGGCGGTTGCGTGTGTCAAAGGTAAGTCCGGCACGGACAAAGGGGTGGGTTCCCCCGTTTAGTTCATTAGCTTTGATCAGGCCCCAATCCTTGTAATAATTGTATAGGGTGGGTTGTTGTTCTGTAGTGGGAAGCTTTTTGTCATCGTCTTTGTTCCGGTTCAGAAAATCAATGTTCACCTCATCTGCTCCATAATGGAAAACACCCAGACCGGCATTCCAGTAGAGGTTTCCGGCAATGGTCCCCTGGAAATCGGCGGTGGCACGGAAGAAGTTTTTCTTCATCTTGTAAAAGGCACGCGACAGATAGCCGGTCTCCCCGGTTTTCCCCCATTCCGGGTTGTAGACAGAACGGTATCCGTTGAACCCCAGAAAATCCGCCATAGCTTCCGGGACATAGCTCAGGTCAAAGGTCACGCGCACTCCGGGGATCAGGTATTTGGAATCATAAAAGAAACGAAACAGACCGGAACGTTTTGTGGTATAATTGGCCTCTACGTACATCAGGTGTTGGTACTGGGGGAAAGTGGATCCGTCCCCGTAGTAATACACCTCGGCCAGGGCTCCGTACTGGAATCCCAGGTCGGTATTGTACCCGATGCTTGGCAAGGCCCCGAATGTCCATCCTTTTTTCACGATTGCGGTACTGTCTTTTTGAGCTGCAGCGGTGTTTGCCGTTACAAAGACAAGCAGCATCATTATCAATAAACGATACGATTTTTTCATATTTCAGGTTGTTAGTGTTATCCAATCCATTTTAAGATCCCGGCCAGGAAGGTCCCCAGGTATGTGCCGCAGGCATAACCGATCAGGCCAATGATGATGCCATTGATCAAAACTTTCCTGTTGTTCATGGCTGCAGCAACAGGGGGGACAAAAGGAGGCGAGAACAGAAGGGCTATGTGTGATACGGTAAACAGATCCCCTTCCACACGGAAGATCCTCGCCAGAATCAAATGGAGCACGATGGAAAAGACCAGAACAAACGCTATCATTGCCAGCAGGTTCAGGCTTTCCCGGCTGAAAAGGGTGTGTATGTCGAACATAGAGGCGATGACAATACTGAAGATCAGTATGAAATACATGCCAAACTCAAAAGTCTTGGGGATCTCCCGGATCTTCTTCCAGAAAGAAGCAGCTATGGCCAGCGTTGTTATGGTTAAAATAATGATCAGTTCATTCAGCCCGGCTCCGGCGATCATAGAGATCCCGGCTCCGATCCCCAGGCAGGCAATGGCCAGAAGGAACGACAGCAGGAGCTTTCCCCGGACCTTTTTACCCAACATCCCCGAATAATCTTCAAAACTATCTTTATTCAGCTCCGGGGAAACATCGTCGGGAAGAACTTTCTCAATAACTTCTGTTTTCCGGGAAGGCAATATTTTGCGGATGATTTTATATCCTCCCGAGAGGAAGAATACAATCAGGAAGAAGGATAGGGCCGTATCGAAAGTCTGTACCAGTATATAGGTGTCGTAGTCCACATTCAGGATCTGCTTGAGAGAAGCAAAATTCAAAACACCTCCCGTATACATGCCCACCAGCATGCCGCTGGTCTTCCACAATTCGGGGATGCGTGCCTCCCGGAATATGAAATAGGCGATGGTGATGGTGACCAGGATCGAGATGATCCCTGCGATCAGGGTGGCGAATGTTTTTTTTAGGGTTCTGAACCACAGCGTGAAGTGGGATGAAAACAACATCAGGGGTATGGCAATGGGTACGGTCAGGTTCATCACCCAGGTCTGCAGGCTCCTGAGCACCTCGGTTTCTTCTGCGGGAGCCCTCATCAATCCGGAAAAAGACATGATAAGGCCAACGCCGTAGGCCAGCATAACCGTTCCGATCTTTGAAAAGAAGCGGGAATGCTGGTACAGGTATATGATCAGAAGGGGGGCCGCAATATAGATCAATGCTATAAGGTATGCTCTCATAGCACAAAGATAAAAAAAAACGGCACTTCCCTTGTCCGGCAGAAAGGAAAATGCCGTTGTGCGTCAAAGACTGTCCCCAAAGTCTTTACGGAATTTATCCACCAGACGGGCAGGCCAGTCCACGATCGGTTCGAGCGACCCCATGAAAAACCGTAATACCGGTGGTTCGTATGTAAACCTGAGGCCTCCAATCAGCTTGCGGTTGTCGAAGATCCATTCCAGACGGTCCATGGCATATTTTACCTGCGAAAGGGTGAACACGCGCCGGGGCAGGGCCAGGCGCAACAGTTCCACATCGGCAAGCACCTCATTCCCGTTTTCATCCCTGGCGCTGGAAACAGATCCCCTTTCCATACCCCTTACACCGGAGCAGAGATAGAAGGCCGCTGCAAGCGCGCCGGCGGGGTATTGTTCCTGGGGAATATGACTGCAGAATTGCATGGCATCGACGTGGGCTCCCAGCACACCCGGAGGGGTGACCATGGGAATGCCTTTATTCATACAACCTGTGACCATGAAATGAATAAAATCCGGACTCTGACTGATCATGGTCTCGTCTAATGTCTCATACAAACCGACAGCCATGGCTTCAATTTCGCGTATTGAAATACCTCCGTAGGTGAGAAAACCCTCGTACAGGGGAATGAGTGCTTCCATTTTCTGGTAAAGTGCCTTCCGGTTGGTGCAGATACCGCCTCCCCTTGAGGAAGAGAGCTTTCGTGCAGAAAAATACACCAGGTCCGACAGGGATGTGATCATTTTAATGATCTCTTCCATGGAATTCTCTTTCCATTCTTCCTCACGTTGTTTGACCAGGTAGGCGTTTTCTCCTATCAGACTGGCATCCAGCACAAGCATGATCCCGTACTTGTCGGCAACCTTTCTCACATCCATCATGTTCCTTACTGAAAAGGGTTGTCCCCCTATCAGGTTGGTGGATGCTTCCATCCGTATGAAGGGGATGTTCTCCACCCCGTGCTCCTGGATGCATTTTTCCAGTTTTTCAATGTCAATGTTCCCTTTGAAGGGATTGTCCGATTGCAGTTTTAGGGCATCGTCATGCAGCAATTCTGCGATCTTCCCTCCAACGGCCATAATATGGGCAAGGGCTGTGGTAAAATGATAATTCATGGGGATGATGTTGCCCGGCTTAATGAAAGTACGGCAAATGACATTCTCGGCACCCCGTCCCTGGTGTGTCGGGAGGAGGTATTTTTTCCCAAGCACGTCCTGTACTGCTTTTTGCAGTTTGTCAAAACTTTGCGATCCGGCATAGGCATCGTCGGCCTGCATCATCGCGGCAAGCTGGTTGTCGCTCATGGCATTGGTTCCGCTGTCTGTGAGCATGTCCAGGAAAACATCTCGGGTGGACAGCTTAAATGTGTTGAAACCCGCATCCTTAATGGCAAGCAGACGCCTGTCCAGGGGTACCAGGTTTAGTTTTTGTACAATGCGGACTTTGTGGAACTCCAGGGGAATGGGTTCGGATTTATAAAATTTCAAGGGATTCATTTCGGTTTTTCAGTTTGTTATTATTAAAAAATAATACACTTCAGATGTAACCAAAGTGCTGCCTGGCACGTCTTATGTGTATGAAAAATTCCGGGATGCTCCTGAGCGGGAAAAAGCACCTCTGTATTCCCGTCAGGAGCGGCAATACGAATAATAATAACAGGAAGCATAGCTCAGATATTCGAGTATGTAAGAGACATGGCTATGCATAATGCTTCAGATTGTACTCAAAGATAACAATTATTTCCGGAAAAAGAATTTTTATAAAAATTTAGTACCTTGTCTTGCAAGGTATCAAAAAAAGTATATATATTTGCCCCGCAGAATTCTAATAAATTTAAAGTACTATAAATAATATATAATGATCAGACTCGAAGACATAAACAAAACGTATTACAATGGAGCGGCATTGCACGTTTTGAAAGGATTGAACCTGGACATAGAAGACGGAGAGTTTGTGGCGATAATGGGCGCATCCGGTTCAGGAAAATCTACTTTGTTGAATATTGTGGGGATACTGGACGATTATGACACCGGGTCCTATTATCTGAACGGTAAACTGATCCGCGAACTTTCAGAAAAAGATGCTGCCGTTTACCGAAACAAATTGATAGGATTTGTGTTTCAGTCTTTCAACCTGATCTCTTTTAAGACAGCGTTGGAAAACGTTGCCCTTCCTTTGTACTACATGGGGGTGAGGCGTGGCAAAAGGAACCGGATCGCCATGGAATATCTGGAAAAGATGGGATTGGCCGAGTGGGCGGATCATTTACCTTCTGCCCTGTCCGGTGGCCAGAAGCAGCGTGTGGCCATCGCCAGGGCCCTTGTAACCAATCCGCAGGTTATTCTGGCCGATGAACCCACCGGTGCACTCGACTCACAGACATCCATAGAGGTCATGGAACTGCTGCAGCAGGTAAACCGGGAGGGAATGACCATCGTCATGGTTACGCACGATCCCGAGATGGCTTCGATGAGCCAGAAAATAATCAAGATCCGGGACGGCATTATCGGATCTATTGAACATCAGTAAACCTTACAGTCATGTTTGATGATTTTCAGGAAATTTTCAGCACACTCAGAAAAAACAAACTGCGTACGTTTCTGACAGGATTTTCCATGGCCTGGGGGATTTTTATGCTGATTGTACTGTTGGGTGCAGGGAACGGCATTCGCAACGGGATCCTTTTCAATTTTGCCGACATGGCCACCAATTTTGTGAAACTGTGGCCGGGCAGGACCGCCCAGCCGTACGAAGGCTTGCAGGCAGGCAGAAGGGTCAAGCTGGACAGTACCGAAAGGCCTTTTCTGGAAGAACAATTCAACCAGGTATACAACGTATCTCCGCTGATTAGTCGCAGAGGACCTAATTTTTATCACGGAGACGATTATGCCCCCGGTGTCTTGCAGGGGGTATTGCCCGGATACCAAAATGTCGAAGCCGTAGAGATCAGGGCGGGAAACGGCAGGTTTATAAATGAGGCCGATATACAACAGGCGCGCAAGGTCATCGTGTTGCATTCGCGTACGGCCGGACTGCTGTTTAAGGATAAAAATCCTTTGGGAGCATATATCAATTACGACAAAGTCATGTATAAAGTGGTTGGGGTGTACCACGATTCGAACATGTCCCAGAATCCAAACAGCTGTATCCCTTTGACAACCGCACAGTTGATATACAACCCGGAAAACGGGTATTCGCAGGTGGCTATGTTGCTGGACGGATTGGAGACCAAAGCACAAAATGAATCTTTTGAAACTGACATCAGGGCCGCTCTGGGTCGGAAACACCGTTTTGACAAAGAGGACAGGTCGGCCGTATATCTTTATAATGTGGCCAGGGAATTTCTTCAGTTCAAGGGGATTTTCAACGGCATCACATTATTTGTGTGGATCATAGGATTGGGAACCTTGATAGCCGGGGTAGTTGGCATCAGTAATATTATGTTGATTACAGTTAAAGAACGGACCAAAGAGTTTGGAATACGAAAAGCCATTGGTGCCACCCCCGGAACTATCTTACGCCTGGTAATGACAGAATGTCTTATGATCACAGCTTTTTTCGGATACATAGGCATGTTGGCGGGTATCGGGGTTACCGAGTTGCTGAATCACGTCATGGGACCTGCCCAGGCACCCACCTCCCAGGAAGATCTGGTGCTCTTTACCAATCCAACGGTGGAACCATACATTATTTTAACCGCTACGTTGGTTCTGATAATAGCCGGTCTGCTGGCCGGGTACCTGCCTGCGCGCCGTGCCGTCCAGGTAAAACCTATTGAAGCATTAAGATACGAGTAATTATGTTTGATCTGGACAGCTGGCAAGAGATATGGGTTACCATAACCCGAAATAAAAGAAGAAGTCTGCTTACGGCCTTTGGCATTTTCTGGGGCATTTTCATGCTTGTGGTGATGCTGGGAGCAGGGAACGGACTATCGGAAGGAATCGCTTCCGACATTCAGGGTTTTTCTGAGAACTCGGCCCTGTTTTACACCAACAGGACAACAGAACCGTACAAGGGTTTCCAGAAAGGGCGTTACTGGAATATGCAGGAAGAGGACCTGGTAATCCTTCAGGCGCAGCTTACGGATATAAAATATACGGTACCCTTTCTGATGGGCGGGGACGTTACCGTTGCCTTCAGGGATAAGAGCACAAGCTGTTCGACCAAGGGGAACTCGCCCTTATACAGCCAGATGATGCCTCAGCATTTAACCTACGGCCGGTATCTCAATCATATGGACGTGCAGGACCGGAGGAAAGTGTGTGTTGTGGGTAAAAAGGTATATGAAGAACTCTTTAGGACCGGAGAAGATCCTACAGGTCAGTACATTAAGCTATACAATGTCAATTTTAAGATCATAGGGGTTACAGAACCGTCCGTCCGTGGGGTGAACATCAACGGAAGGGACGACGAGGTGATAGCGATCCCGTACAGCGTGATGCAGCAGATCCAGAATTCGGGGGCCATTGTGCATCTGATCGGTGTTGTTGCCAATGAAAAAGTGAGCATGAGCACCCTCGAGCCCCAGGTAAAAGCCGTTTTGAAAGCACGCCACAATGTGTCTCCCACAGATGAATTTGCCCTGGAGAGTATCAATGTGGAAAGGATTTTCAAACAATTTGAAATGTTGTTCACCGGAATATCCCTTTTGATCTGGATTGTCGGCCTGGGTACCCTTCTGGCCGGGGTGGTGGGGGTCAGCAACATCATTATGGTAACTGTACGGGAACGGACCAGGGAGATTGGTGTCAGAAGGGCTATTGGGGCGAAACCTTCCGCCATCATTTTCCAGATCATCAAGGAAAGCACGGTCCTTACCATAGCTGCCGGTTTTCTGGGACTTGCCTTTGGCGTTTTAGTCCTTGACCTGGCCGACAAGCTCTTCGTGCAGCAGATGACCGGAGATGTGTTTTTCAAGAACCCCCAGATCAATTTCACAGTGGCTTTGTCTGCTGCGGCCATCATCGTCCTTTGCGGCGTGATCGCAGGGGTCCTCCCTGCATACAGGGCGTTGCAGATCAAGGCTATAGATGCAATAAGAGAAGAAAATTAACAGAATAAACAGATACATGATGAAGAAAATTTTACGCTACGTGCTGATCGCCGCCCTGGTGGCGGGCGTCGTATTCACTTTCGTTTACCTTTGGAAAAAATCAAGGCCCCAAAAAGAGGTTTACGAACTGGTTGTTCCCGCGAACGGGAATATTGAACAGAAAACCGTTGCAACGGGGAAGGTGGAGCCCAGGGACGAGGTGGCCATAGTGCCCCAGATATCGGGTATCGTATCTGATCTGTACAAGGAAGCCGGACAAATGGTAAGTGTGGGTGAAATCATAGCAAGGATCAAGGTGATCCCGGAAATGGGGACCCTCAATGCCGCCGAATCCAGGGTGACGCAGGCCAATCTGAACCTGGAGCAGGCCCAAAGGGTGTATGACCGCACCAGCGAGTTGTACGATGCCAAGGTCGTTGTAAGGGAGGAATATGAAAAAGTGGAAACCCAGCTGAAACTGGCCGGTGAGGAACTTCGCAATGCCCAGGACAACCTCGAGATCGTCCGTGACGGCATAGCCAAACGTTCTTCGGCCGCCAGCAATACGCAGATCCGGTCCACCATCTCGGGTATGATCCTCGACGTACCGGTAAAAGTGGGGAATTCCGTAATACAGGCAAACACCTTCAACGCCGGGACCAGCATTGCTACGGTAGCCGATATGAATGACATGATCTTTCGCGGGAACATTGATGAAACGGAGGTTGGCAGGATACGGGAAGGAATGCCTTTGGATATAACCATAGGGGCATTGCAGGATCAGCATTTTCAGGCGGTACTGGAATATATTTCCCCGAAAAGCACAGAAAACAACGGGGCCATTCTTTTCGAAATCAAAGCCGCTTTGACGGTCCCCGACAATGTGTTTGTGAGGGCCGGGTACAGTGCCAATGCAGAGATCATCCTGGACAGTCGTTACGATGTGCTGGTCATTCCCGAAAGTTCCGTAATCTTCCGCGACGGGGGCTCGTTTGTAAATGTTTTCCAGGGCATGGACGGTGACAAACAGTTGTTTGAAGAAAAACCTGTAGTCCTGGGACTCAGCGACGGGATCCAGGTTGAGGTCAGGGAAGGGTTAACCACAGAGGATCAGATACGCGGGATGTCCATCAACAAATAAAACGCAGAAACAATATGAGAACTACAATCATTTTGTGCCTATGCCTGGTTTTTTCTGCAGGCAAACTGGCGGCCCAGACATCAAAAAAATCCTGGACCCTTCAGGAGTGCATCCAGTTTGGGCTGGAGAACAATATATCGGTCAAACAATACGAACTTGCCAGGGAGAACCAGGAAATTAATGTGGAAACCACCAAGTTCTCGCGTCTTCCCGACCTGACGGCCAACCTGGGGCAAACCTTTTACTTTGGCAGGACACCCGACAGGGACGGGATATATCAGGACCAGACGGGATCGAATTCATCCATGGGCATCAATACCAGTGTCAATCTTTTCAGCGGATTTCAGGTTTCCAACCAGCTGAAAGCGGAAAAGAAGGAACTTCTGGCGGCCGTGGAGGATCTGAACCGGGCCAGGGAGGACCTTTCGCTGGCCATTACCGGTTATTATCTGCAGGTTCTCATGAGTCGCGAGTTGTACGAGATCGCACTGGACCAGCTGGAGCTGAACCGCAGGCAGGTGGAACAGACCCAAAAGCTTGTGGATGGAGGAAAGAGTTCTGAAAGCGATCTGTACGATGCAAGATCTTCCCTTGCACAACAGCAGATGCAGGTAACAGAAACCGCCAACAACCTGCAGTTGTCGTTGCTCAATCTGACCCAGGCTATGAATTACACCCAGGTGGAGGATTTTAATGTCGTGACCCCTGATGTGTCTGAGTTCGTCGAAAGAGAAATAGCCGGCCTGATACTTCCGGCTGATGTGTACAGACATGCTGTAAACGAGAGACCGGCCATCAAGGCAGCGGGTTACCGGCTGGAGGGCAGCGAGAAAATGTTGCAGGCTGCCAGGGGGGCCTATGCTCCGAGTTTACGTCTGGGTGCCGGCTACAGCAATTCCTATTATTATAATTACAGCCTGGCAGCGGGACTTAGCAACGCGTCCCTGGCCGATCAGCTGGCACAGAACAGTGCACAGTCCGTTGGCCTGAGCCTGAGTGTTCCCATATTCAACCGCATGGCAACCCGAAACAGGGTACGTTCGGCCCGTCTGAACATAAAAAATCAGGAGCTGATGCTTGACCAGGCGAAACAGGACCTTTACAAAGAGGTACAACAGGCTTATTACAATGCAGTTGCGGCACACGAAAAATTCAGGTCTTCAGAAGTGGCCGTGGAGGCTGCCCAGCTGGCATATGATTTTGAAGAACAAAAATACACAGCTGGCCGTTCCAGCATTTATACGTTTGATCAGGTTCGGATACGTTTGGCAGCCGCCCGTTCCGAAACGGCTCAGGCAAAATACAACTTTCTGTTTCGTTCCAGGATACTTGCCTTTTACAATGGGGAAAGTCTTTTAAACGATCCGCGCTGATTTATCAGGCAGTCCTTTCTTCCGCCTCCAGCACAAAGGCACGCAAGCCTTGTTTGGGGGCGGTTTCATCTACTTTCTTCAGGTCAGCCAGCAACGTGTCCACCACCCCGTCGGGGACAAAAGTGATCAGGGCCGAGTTCAGCGTGGGCCAGGCATGGGAACCCAGATGCGGTTCTCCGCCCCTGGACCCCCGGCCACGTACTTCTTCCCAGAAAGTGAAACCTGTGACATTGTTTTTCTCCAGTACTTCCATGACCTCGTCGTAGAAGGCCTGGTAGAATGATATGAATAGCGCTTTCATGGATGTTCTTTTTAGTTGGTCTCTTTCAATGCACGCCTTTGACGACGTTCCGCCTTCCGCTGTTTGCGTTTATCGGCCCTCTCCGCCGAAAGGCTGTAAATGGCGGGGATCAGGAAAAGGGTAACCAGCGTGGAGATGGTCAGACCACTGGCAACGGTGATCCCGAGTCCGTTCCACATCTCGGCACCCACGCCTCTTCCCACGGCCAGGGGTAACATGCCGAAAATGGTGGTCATGGCGGTCATCAGGATGGGACGCAGACGGGAACGGCCCGAAGTAACAACGGCCTCCATGATGGACATTCCGCGTTCGCGGCACAGGACAATGTAATCTATCAAAACGATTCCGTTTTTTACTACAATGCCGAACAACATCATCAGGCCCACCATGCTCATGATCCCCAGGGCAGTCCCGGACACGGCCAATCCAGCCAGCACGCCGGTCAGGGCAAAAGGCACAGAGAACATAATGATGAAAGGACTGGTGAACGATTCGAACTGTGCGGCCATTACAATGTAAACAAGGATCAGGATCAGGATCATGAGCATGGCCAGATCCTTGAATGATTCCTGCTGATCTTCGTAACTTCCGGCAATACTCACCATGATTTCCGGCGGGATGTCAACTTTGTCAATCTGTTGACTTGCCGCTTCGACAAGGTCACTCAGAGCGGCACCTTTTGCTGCCACGCATGTAACGGTAACAATCCTTTCCCTGTCTTTACGATCGATGGTGGGAGGCTGCATGGTCTCTCCAATGGCAGCAATATCCCTCACCCGGACCGATTCACCCTGGCTGTTGTATATCAGGATGTTCTGCACATCTTCAAGTGTCTGCCTGAATTCGGGCGCATACCGTACCTTGATGTAATACTCGTCTCCTTCCTCGCGGTAATACGAGGCGGTGGCCCCGTTGATACGGTTACGTACAAACTGGGAGGCCGTTGAAATGTTCAATCCGTGTTCAGCCAGTTTTTCCCTGTCAAAATTCACGAGGTATTCCGGAGCATATTCATCCCTGGAAACGGTTACCTGAGAGGTCCCGGGCACGCTTTCCATAAGATCCGCCAATTGCGCAGCTATGGCATCGGTTGTGGTAAAGTCATTCCCGTAAATTTCCAGGTCCACGGTGGTCTGGCCTCCGGTAGGACCTCCCATTCCGGCTCCGACGTCAAAAGTGCGTATCTCGGGATAATACCTCCTTAGGTCTTCCCGCATGGCATCAGAGATCTCCTGGATGGAGCGCTCACGTTCTGTTTTTAAGGAAAGCCGTATGTTCCCGGTCATGATATGGGAGCCATTGTCTCCCAGCTGTCCGTAAACATTGTCTTCACTGGCCTGACCTACGGTAAATGTCATGGCCTCGATCTCGGGGAAATCCCTGCGGAACTGTTCGTATATTCTGAAAGATAATTCTTTGGTGATCTCTGACCGGGTATTGATAGGTAATTTGACTGTCATTTGCAGCCGTGCATTGTCCTGCTGCGGGAAAAATTCAGTGGGGACGATATTGAAAAGGAACAAAGAAACGATGAACAGGGCAGTGGCTGTCAGGATAACGGTGATCCTGTGCCGTACCGTCCAGTTGAGTGCTTTTGCATACACGGCATCAAGAGCTCCCAACGCTTTTTCAATATGACCGTAGAATTTGTCAAATCCTTTTGTTTTTCTGTTTTTTAACCTCAAAAGCTGTGATGACATCATGGGCGTCAGTGTCAGGGCCGCTATGGTGGAAACAGAACTGATGATGGCCACGATCCATCCCAATTGCCTGAAGATCTCTCCGGCCATTCCGCCCACCATGGTAAGGGGGATGAAAACGGCCAGCAGGGTAAGTGTGGAAGCTATGATGGAAATGGAGACCTCGTTGGTCGCATAAACTGCCGCCGATTTGGGCTTTGTTCCCCTTTCTATATGTGTGGTAATGTTTTCCAATGCAACGATGGCATCATCCACAACCATTCCGATGGCTATGCTCAGAGACGACAGCGAGATGATGTTGAGCGTATTACCCGATATGAGCAGGTATATGAAAGACGCAACCAGGGACACGGGAATTACGATGGCCACAATGAGTGTGGCGCGCCAGCGGCCCAGGAAGAACAACACAATGAAAACCACCAGGATCAGGGTTACCATGATTGTCTGGATCAGGCTGTTGATCACCCTGTTGATATTGTCTGAAGAGTCCATGATGATCCCTATCCTGATATCGGAAGGCAGGTTCTGCTCCAGTTCGGGAAGTTTCTCAATGATCTTCTTGCAGATCTGCACGGTGTTTGCCCCGGCCTGTTTCTGAATGACGATGGAGCCGCCCTGAACGCTGTCAATGTACGTTTCCTGGGACCTTTCCTGAATGGTGTCTTCCACCCGTGCCACATCTTTCAGAAAGATGCTTCTGCCCTGGAAATGTCCGATAATGATATGTTCCATCTCCCGTGGATCCTGAAATTCTCCTTCCATTCGGATGGTTAGGGTTTCAGAGCCGATGTCCAGATTGCCTCCGGGAGTGTTCCTGTTCTCATAGGCAATGGTTGAGGCAATACCCTCAACGGTCAGATTGTAGCCTTCCAGCTTCAGGGGGTCGCAATAGACCTGTATCTCCCTGACTGGGGCCCCCGAGATCGAAACGGTTCCCACGCCTTTAATGCGGCTCAGCGGGGAGGCTACCCGGTCATCCAGGATCTTGTACAGGCCGTTCATGCTTTCCCTGGCCTGGACAGACAGGATCATGACAGGGATGTCATCGGTCCCGAATTTGAAGATCACGGGCGTGTTGGCATCATCGGGCAGGTAGTCTGCAATCAGGTTCAGCTTGTCCCTCACATCGTTTGTCGCCTCGGTGATGTCAATCCCGTATTCGAATTCCAACATCACAAGTGAAGAGTTTTCCTTGGTGCTGGTCGTTATATGTTTCAGGTCGCTGACACTGCTCAGTGTGCTTTCCAGGACCTTGGTCACGTTGTTCTCGATATCTGCCGCACTGGCCCCTGAATAAGTGGTCATGACCAGTATGGTGTTGTCGCTCATACTGGGCAGGAAGTCCACGGAAAGCCTGGTAAGGGAAAAAATCCCTATTACGGCCAGGGCTACGTAGACAAGAGCGGTTGTGACCGGTTTTCTGACAGCGGATTGATAAATGCTCATAATGTCTTAATTAACAAGTTCTACCTCAGCCCCGTTTGTGAGTCTGTTCAGGCCGGTAGTGATCACACAATCTCCTTCCTCAAGTCCTGAAAGGCATTCATAATAGGCATCCAGTCTTCTGCCCAGTTCCACGACCGTGTAAATGGCTTTTCCGTCTTTATAGACATATACGTACCGTTCTCCGGATCCTTGTTGCTTGACAATGCTCTGGTCGGGGACCAGCAGGCATGGTTCGGAACCCAGGTCAATGGTAACCCTGGAAAACATACCGGGTCTTACCTTCCTGTCCCGGTTGGGGACCAGGATCTCGATGGGGAAGGTTCTGGTCGCAGCCGTAACGGTAGGATATACGATAGAAACCTTCCCGCTGAAAACTTCTTGAGGATATACATCCAGGCGCACATCCACGTCCATGCCCCTGCGGACTTTCGTGAAGAAAGATTCGGAAACATGAATCATCAGTTTTACCGGAGAGATCTGTTCCACTATCAGTAAAGGCATTCCCATACCATACAGATCCCCGCTGTCATAATTGCGTGCGGTGACCACCCCGTCAATGGGACTCAGCAACTGGGTGTTCTCCATAAGGTTTTTGTACTGGTTACTCATAACCTCCAGGCTGGTTTTCTGGGCATCCCATTCTGCCTTGGAGACCCCGCCGACTTTGTACAACTCGTCAATACGACTGAAAGTAACTTCCATATTGTTGAGTTGCGAACGTATCTGTTCCAGGTTGTTGTCGTCCATTTGAACCAGTTTCTGGCCTTTGGTGACAAAATCGCCCACCTCCACATAAATCTTCTGGATACGTGCAGACATCTGGGGTGCAATGTTGTTGACCACATTGGCCTGTACGGTAGCCGTAAATTCAATGATCCGGGGCACATCCTTCGTGATGACCGGGGTAGTTCTTACGGCGATCTTTGTTTGAGTGACTTCCTGCTGTTTTTGACCAAACCCGCATCCGGACAGAAGGATAGCGGTTGCGATCAGGGGAATCAACCTACACTTGTTCATATATTTTGAATTTATTAATTGTTTTTACCTAAAATGTTTTCAAGTTCTGCCATGTAATGCAGATAGTTGTATATGGATTGATGGTAAGCAAGGCGCGCCTGTGTCAGAGCCAGTTCAGAGGCACTCAGGTCCAGCCATGTTCCCATTCCCACTTCAAATTGTTTTCTGCTGATCGAATAGGCTTTTTCTGCCATGGCCACGGTTTCCTTGTTGGATTCCAGTTCTTCCACGGCATTGTCCATTTGGTTCAGGCAGTTGTTCACATTAATGCGCAATGTGCGTTCCGACTGGGTACGGCTGTCTTCCAGGGTTTCCATGTTCAGACGGCTTTGCTTGACCTGTTGTTGTCTTTTCATCCCGCTGAAAATGGGAATGTTCAGCGCAAGCGCTGCAGTGGAATAGGGGAACCAGTTGTAATTTGAGAACCTGAAATCGTTGTTCATGGCAGAATACTGCAGGTTTGTGCTCAGGCTGAGGGTGGGCAAAAAAGAAGCTTTGGTAATTTTTAAGGCTGTCTCCAGTTGTTGCTTCTGAATGGACATTTGGATCAGATCCGTGTTGTTTTCAAGGGAAAAGCTCCTTGCCGGAAGCAATCCTTCTTCCGTCACCTGACCTTCAAACTGTGCCAGGGATCCTTCAAAAATGACAGGATATTCGATATCAAGACCCATCAGCGCTTTGAGCTGCATGGATGCCAGTTCGATGGCCGTTTCGGCGGCAATCAGGTTGGGCCGTTGGTTCTTCAATTCAACTTCAGCCCTCAGTTTATCAAACTCGCTGGCCATTCCCTGTTCGAATTTATCCGAAACGGTTTTTGTGTTGAGGGCCACATTCTCATAATTTCTTCTGAGAACTTCATAGGAATCCCTGGCAAGGAGACAGGCGTAGTATGCCTGTTTTACCGCACTAATCATGGAAATTCTGCCGGAACGTGCCTTTTCCACGGCCATATCAATATCCAGTGCAGACAATTGTACGGTTTTCCACAGGGCCGGGGCCACCAGCGGCAATGAAAGCGAAACACCGCCTATCCAGTTGTTGTCAGTACCGACCGATATTTCAAGGGGCTCCCCTCCAAAATCCATGACCATGACCTGTTTTTTCAGGGTGCGGTTGTAAACGCCGCTTGCCGAGATTCCCGGCCACAGTCCTGACCGGGATTCCCTGAGTGCATAAGTGGCACGTTCGATCTCCCGGTCTGCGATCCTGATCACAGGGCTTTCAGACAGGGCAATTTCAAGGGCGGTTTCCAGGTTGACCCGGAGGGTATCCTGTGCCTTCAAGGGTTGCCAGAATGTCCAGCACAATACCGATAAAAAAATATAACAGAACTTCTTCATTTCCATTTAATAAAAATAAAAGCAGGCAAAGTAAAGCAGATTTTATGCCAACATCAAAAATTTTCACGCAACGACCTGTTTTTTTCAATCAACGAATATTTTTACCTTTGGACATGACTCGAAAATCCCGCACATATCAGTATTTGCTTATATTTTTAACAGTTTTTCTTCTCCTGTTCATAGGAGCCATGCGTGTGGATCCGTGGATAGCCCTGGTTCTGGCTTTTATGGACACATGCTGGATGATCCTGATGCTGTTCGGTCTGGAACGATACCTGGAATACGTGAACCGGAAGAAGATGCCAAGACTGCTTGTCATGATGACCACTTCCTTCTTCCTTGTCACCTTCGTGATCCTTCTGCTGTTGACCGAGGATTTGGTGCTGCGGCTGATGCTGCGGGATAATTTTCAACGCGCACCGGTTATTTACCCCTTGTTCCGGAATACGATGCTGGGGATGGGGGCCTTCTTAGGTGCCACGGGAATACGGGCACGAAAGATCAGGATGCAGTCAGAAACGCTTATGCAGGAAAAGCAGGACATGGAGCTGGCCCTGCTCAAAAGCCGGATGGACCCTCATTTTGTTTTCAACGCACTGAACGTTTTGTATTCCTTAAGTTATACCAGGAATGAAAAGACGCCGGAAATGATCATGAAACTGGCCGATATGCTACGCTATATAACCGACGAATGTCAGGCAGACAAAGTGCCTGTAGCACAGGAAATCAAATATATAGAAAATTACCTTGGCTTTCAGGCGATCCGCTACGGAGAAATTGAAAACCTGAGTTTTACCCATAGCCTGGATGATGCCCGGGCAGAGATTCCCCCCATGATACTTCAGCCATTTGTGGAAAACAGCTTCAAACACGGAGATATGACAAGCAATCCGGCAGGCAGGATATCCATCAGCCTGTTGGTGGAAGACAGAAGGTTGTTGTTTACCGTTGTTAATACGAAAGGGAAGTCCGGTGATAAAAATGAGGAAAGAGACGGACTGGGAGTCTCCAATGTGGAAAGACGGCTAAAATTGTATTACCCCGGAAAACACGCTCTAGAAATGCTGGGAACTGGAAATGAATATATGGTCACTTTGAGAATCGAATTATGAATGACATCCGTTTTCGGGTAGTGATAGTGGATGACGAAACACCTGCACGCAGGCTCCTGGAAGAGTATGTGTCCGGTATTCCTGAACTGATACTGACCGGGAGTTTCAGTCATTCCGCCCAGGCGGCCGCATTTCTTGATGAACAGGCAACAGATATATTGCTTTGCGACATCCAGATGCCGCAGATGAGCGGAATGGAGCTTGTCCGCCGGCTGAAAAAGCCGCTTTGTGTGATATTCACAACGGCACATTCCCGGTTTGCCGTGGAAAGTTTTGAAGTTGATGCAGCCGATTACCTGCTCAAGCCCATAGCGCTTCCCCGCTTCCTTAAAGCCATGGATAAAGCCATGGCGATCTGTGAAAGGACAAGGCAGGCTCCTGAGTCCATATACGTGAAGGCCGATTATAAAATTTACAAAATTGATCTGCAGGAACTGATCTATGTGGAGTCCCAGCATGAATACGTAACGTACTATACCTCAAACAAAAGGATAACGGCTTACGGTTCACTCAAAGCGCTTGAACACACACTCCCGCGGGACAGGTTTTTAAGGATACATAAGTCCTATATCATCTCGAGTGACAAGATCCTGAATATCAACCGAAATGGCGTAATCCTTGATAGCCGGGAGCCGGTCAGGCTCCCGGTCGGGAGGGTTTACAGGCAACGTCTTACTGCTTTATATGCACATCCAGCTGCGGGAAGGGAATCCTGAGACCTTTTTCTTCAAATGTTTTGTAAATCAATTCGTTCATTTGGAAAAAGACGTCCCAGTAATCGGGAGTCCTTACCCACGCCCGTACAACGATGACGATAGAACTGTCAGCCATTTTATGCAATCCGACAAAGGGCGCTGCCGGTTCGTTCAGGATCCGGCTGTCGTTTCCGGTCAGATCCCGGATGACCGTTTTGGCTTTGTCAAAGTCATCTCCGTAAGAGATGGAAAAGTTCCAGTCCACACGACGGAATTCCTGGCGGGAATAATTGGTAATTATCCCTGTTGAAAGACTTCCGTTAGGCAGGTATATTGTCTGGTTGTCGGGAGTCAGAAGAATGGTATTGGTGATCAGGATGGCTTTCACGGTCCCTGCCTTACCCTGGGCTTCAATATAATCGCCTATCTGGAATGGCTTGAAAACCAGAATCATTACACCTCCTGCGAAGTTTTGCAAGGTCCCGCTTAATGCCATGCCTATGGCTATACCTGCCGAAGCAAAAAGAGCAACAAAGGAGCTTGTCTCAATGCCAAGGATCCATATAATTACAAAGATCATCAGGATATTCAGCGCAATGGAAACCAGGTTCCGGGTAAAAGGGATGAGCGCAGAATTTTGCTTTTTCTCCATACGGCGGGCAAGACCTCTTTTGATGCGTTTGATGACCCAGCGGAATATGATGAAAACGACAATTGCTCCCAGCAGCCTTCCTCCGAAAGATAAGGCCCAGGTAAACAATTGCTGGCCTATATCGGCAAGGGAAAGATTTTTGATCTGGTCAAAGATTATTTCCGGGGGAGCGATTTCTGACAGCTTGTTGGCAGATTCGGTAATGTTTTGAGTAGTGAGCAGCATATGTATTTATGTTTAGTGACGTGTCCAGAAGGCCATCCTTTTCATTATCAGGTGAACACCCATGCGCAGGAAATACCATTTCCCGAACTCGTAATGACCTCCTTTTCCCAGGCGGATCCGGATGTTTGCCCCTCTTTTTCTGAATTGTTCATATGTAAATGTGGCAACCCGTGTGGGAACAGACTGGTCATCTGATGCGTGTGAAAACAGAATGCGCGTTTTCGGAGTCCATCCCCTTACCAGGGAATTCTCACTGAACTTGTCCCAAAGTTTTTTGATCTCGCTGTTTCTTTCCGTTGTGAAAAAATCAGGGTGCATATAGGTACGCAGGTCCTGTCCGATCCATTCGGTAAGCTGATCCCTGAAGTGGGTCCTGTCCAGCCAGCTGTCCATATTTTCGAGCAGAGGTCCGATAAATACCCTGGAAAAATCAATATTAAGGTGGTACCACTTATCGTAAGCCTTGAAAATACCCGGGGCAGCAGGGTACTGTGCAAAGCCCGTTTTGACAAACTCTTCAAAGGCAATGTTCAGATCGTAGATACCGCCCCCGATGATGGCCCTGTCAACGAAAATATCCGGGGGATTTTCCTTTTCTATGTGACGAACCAGGGCCAGAGCGCCTGACCCCCCCATAGAGTACCCTCCCACGGAAATGTGTCTTTGCAGGGGATAACCCAGAACGGCAGGGTAATACTCCATTGCCGCCCGGTGCATATCGTATGCCACACGTCCTGTATTATCGGCCATAAGAAAAGGGTATTCGACCGTATCCTTGGTGACCCCGTTCCCAAGCAGGTCCGGAATAATTACAACGTATCCCAGGAACGCCAGGACACCCTCAAAGATAAGCAACGCATCGCTGCCCGATCCGAATTTGTCTATGTTTGCCGAAGGTAAAAAATGCAGAACGCCTTTGGGTTTCCTGTTTGTGGGCCGCATGATGATCCCCGAAGAAACCACCGGCTTTCCCCCTGGATCGACGGTATGGTAAGAGATGGCCGTAATCCGGACTTTCATTTTGAAAAGCGCCGTCAGGACAGGCTCTATCCGGGAAAGATCCAGTGCCGGAAAATCCTTCTTAACCTCGGTAAAAACATCCTTTATGGTAAAATCACCTTCCTTGATTATTTCATTAAAATATTGGGGCATATTTACTTCATAGTTAAATAAATACAAGCGGAAATAAAAAACTGGATACCGTAATCGTAATGCCCCCCGGAGCCGGTAACAAATGAAACGTTTGTCTTAGTTATCAGGCTGTTGAAAAGTGCTTCAGTTTCAGAAAAGGGAACAGAAAGATCATCCCTGGCATGTCCCAGGAAAATACGTGTTTTTGTATCCCATCCTCCCAGCAGGGAATGCAGTGACAGCGTCTGCTCGAGTTTATTAATTTCCGGATTACCTTCCGGGGTAAAGAAATCGGGATGTAAATAGGAATGAAGGTCCGGATTAATCAACTCTTTCATCTGTGCCGCATTCCTTGTCATGTCCAGCCAGTCTTCCCTGTTGGCAAGCAATGCTCCCTTGAAGACCCTGGAATAGTCCAGGTCCAGACCGTACCAGTGATCCATGGAAACGATGAGCAGCGGGGCCAGCGGATATTCGGCATACCCCCTTTCTTTGAGGACATTAAATGTGTTTTTCAGATCGTAGACCCCGCCCCCGGCAAACAGTTGTTTTACTTTAAGGGCAGGAGCGTCCAGATTTTCAATATATTTTAACATGGACACAGCGCCGGTAGCCCCTCCGGAATAACCGAAAATACTGATCTCGGCAGGCAGCGGATCGGAAGTGTAACGTGCACAGTACTCCATGGCTGCCAGGTGCATATGATAGCACACAGCGCCGGTATGGTCTGTAAAGAGAAACGGCTGCGGCAACTCCGAACTGATCCCGCTTCCTATCAGATCGGGAATGATCACCGTAAAGCCCAGAAAAGCAAAGACACCTTCTGTAATGATCAAAAGATCGCTGCCGCCCTCCAGACTGGAAAGGGGTGTGGTCGGGGGCACATGGATCACCCCCCTGGAAGGGATGTTGAGGGGCTGAACGATAATGCCCGAGGCCAGTACTGGGTTGCCTTCAGGATCTTTGGTATGGTAGGAGATGGCCGTGACCCTGACACGGATCTCCATATCGAAAAGATCTGTCACAGACTCCAGCATGGAAAAATCCAGCTCGGGGAAATCCCTTACTGTAAGTGCGATCATTTCATGCAGTCCAAACTCCTGCATACGAAGAACAGAAGCCAGGTATCCCTCAGGCGGACTGACCTTCTGGTCCATTTTGCTGCACGATAGGCAAAACAGGAACCAAAGGATAAATATTACCCGTAATCCTTTAAATTTCATACACTAAAATCATCGCTCCCGGAACATCCGGAAGCTAATTACGATCACGCAGTTACATCAATACGACCCAAGTACGATAAAGGCCAGGATGGATAACAGGGATCCCAAAATGATGAGTATTTTTGATATCAGGTCCATTGCAGTAAAATTAATATTATCTCCAGGCCATAATGATAAGGCTGATCATCATAATCAGCGGTCCGGCGATGCCTGCAATCTTTAAAAGCAGGTTCCAGTTAATAGTCATAATACATCAGGGTTTATAAAATACTTAAGAAAATAAAAGCCAGGAAAGTAAGCACAAGTCCCAGCACGCTGATAATTTTTAAAATGTCGTCCATAATGCTTGTCTTTTTGTGGTTAAAGTATCAATCCGACAATGTAAGAAATGAGCTCAAATCCCCATCCGAACCATAAATTACCAATAAGGCACATCAAGGGCCCGAGGATGGCGAACACTTTCCAGATCCAGTGAGGATCGCTTGTTAAGATAGTCATAATGTTTATTATTTTACTAAAAGGTATAACACGGCGGTAGCGATGAATTCAAAACCGGCTTCAAAATGGTCCCCGGTCGTTCTGTTGTAGGTGATGGAAAGTCCTCTCTTTTTGTATTCCCTGTAAAGCAGGTCGGAACATTCTACCGGTATGAGGTTGTCATGGGCAGAATGGATGAGATGGATCTCGAGCAACGGGCGGGGAGTCCAGTTGTATACGATGGAATTGGCTTCGAGAGGCTCTTTTAGTTTCATAAATTCCCCGTTCAGTTCGGGGCTGAAGAAATCTTCATGCATGTAGGTCCTTAAATTACTTCCCCAGCGGTGTCTGATACTCGACAGGCTGCGATTTCCGCTGAACCAGTATGCGTATCCGTCCCCGCCTTCTGCCGGATCCGCTGTGTCAACGGGATTTTCCATGCCGTTGGTGAAAATCCTGTCATAATCCAGGTCAAGGTTGTAAAATTTATCCAATCCGATAATAACCATGGGAATGGACTGGTAATCGTTCTTTTCGGTGCGGACATAAGCCCGGAAAGCTTCAATTCCGTCGTACACGCCCCCTCCGGTTATGATCTTGTCCACGGTCACACCGGTCTGATTTTCTTCGTAGTACCAGGCCATGGCCATGGATGTACTGCCCCCGAGGGAATAGCCCATAATGGTGCTGTGGTTGCCAAGCCGGTAGTTTTCAGTAAGCAGCAGGTATTCTTCAACGGCTTTTCTCATATGATAGGCTGCCAGACCTGCGTTTTCAGCGATCAGGTATGGCCGGGGCCATTCCTCGGTATGGCGAACGCCTACAAAATCGGGATTGATGGTAATGTAACCCAGCATGCAGGGAACGCTTTCAAACGAAAATTCTTTCCGTTCCACGTATAGTGACGGAGCATCCTGGTTGTGCATCAGGGCAATGGGGGGGATTTCCACTATGCCGCCGGGACGAAGGTCTTTGGGGTAAAAAAAGGCACCGGTAGCAACAACCGGTTCGCCAAAGGGATCTATGGTCCGGTAAGAGATGGAAACTCCCCGGATTTCCCGTTGCAATCCTTTCTCAAACACTTTCGTCAAACTTTCCAAAGTTTTGGGAGGGACCTCAAAATTCAGATCCTCTATCAATTCAAAAATGGAATTCAGGGCATATCCCGATGTAAAGTCCCACACGGCCAGTTCCTCCAGGAAATATTGCGGGGTGATTTCCTCTATGTTGTCGTGTGGTGTGCAGCCCCACCAGGGGAGGCAGAACAGTAAAACGGCGATCAGGAGAAAATACTTTTTACACATAAGTTACAATTTATTATTTCGTTAACAGGTATAGCATGGCCGTTAACATAAATTCCGTGCCTGCCTGGTAATGGTCACCGGCAGTGCGGTTGTATGTTATGGAGCAGCCTCGCTTTTTGTATTCGCGGTAGAGCAGATCGGCGCATTCCACAGGGATCAGGTTGTCTTCGCAGCTGTGGATCAGGCGTATGTTCAGCAAAGGTCCGGGGGTCCAGTTGTACACCATGGAATTTTCCTTCATACAGTCCTGCAGTTTCAGGAATTCTCCCACAGGTTCCCGGTTAAAAAAGTCTTCGTGCATATAGTTACGCAGATCACTCCCCCAGCGATTGTGTATGTTTTTGGACATGTGAGTGCCGTCAAACCAATAGGCATATCCGTCCCCGCCTTCTGCAGGATCGGGAGAATTGACAGGGTTGTACATCCCGTTCGCGAAGATTCCGCCGTAGTCCAGGTCCAGGTTGTAATATGTGTCCATGGCAATGATTACGCCGGGAATGGCGGGGTAGTCGCTTTTTTCAGTTTGTGCGTAGGCCCTGAAAGCTTCCAGTCCGTCGTATACGCCTCCGCCTGTAAAAACCTGGTCAATTTTGATTCCGGTGGGGTGGGTGCTGTAATATTTTGCAATGGATAAGGCAGAAGCCCCGCCCAGGGAATAGCCGCCTATGGAACTCCGGTTTTCGAGCCGGTGGTTTTCAGTGATCAGCAGGTATTCCTCCACGGCTTTTCGCATGTGGTAGGCAACCATACCTGTGTTGGCGTCCTGTAAAAAAGGCCGTGGCATATCCCGGGTGTACACAACGCCCAGCAAATCAGGATTGATGGTAATGTAATTGAGTATGCAGGGGAAAGCTTCTCTATAGAGTTTTTTCCTTCCCACATAGAGGGCGGCACACTCGTTGTTCTCAAGGTAGGCAATGGGAGGGATCTCCACAACTCCCCGGTGTTTCAGGTCCCGGGGATAGAAAAAAGCGCCTGTCCCCAGAACCGGGTTCCCGTAAGGGTCAACGGTCCGGTAGGAAAGGGCAACGGCGCGAATGTCCTTCTTCAAATACCCCTGCAGCAGGTCCAGCACTTTACTGACGGTAGGGTTTGATGTGTCCAGCGCCAGTTCCTTCAGCAAAACCGCCAGGGTTTCTTCGATCTTGAAGTCCCACACCGACAGTTCTTCCACGAAATATTGCGGGGTAAAATCCTTTATGTTGTCGTGTGGCGTGCACCCCCCCCAGGGGATACAGGTCAACAGGGCAGCGACCAGTAAAAGATATTTTTTTCGCATAAGAATAAACCGGTTATTTCAACAGCAGGTATAGCATGGCCGTTAACATGAACTCGGTACCGGCCTCGTAATGATCTCCCGTTGTCCGTATGTACTGGATAGCACATCCTTTGCTTTTATACACATTATATAAAAGGTCGGCACAGTCTGCCGGAATCAGGTTGTCTTCGCTGCTATGGATCAGGCGAATATTCAGCAAAGGTCCAGGGGTCCAGTTGTACACCATGGAATTTTCCTTCATACAGTCCTGCAGTTTCAGGAATTCTCCCACAGGTTCCCGGTTAAAGAAGTCTTCGTGCATATAGTTACGCAGATCACTTCCCCAGCGCCTGAAAAGACTTCCTGAACCGTGGGTGCCGTCAAACCAGTAGGCGTAACCGTCCCCCCCTTCTGCAGGATCGGGTGAGTTAACCGGATTTTCCATGCCGTTTGCGAAGATCTTGCTGTAATCCAGGTTCAGGTTGTAATAGGTGTCCATCGATATGATGACACTGGGAACGGCAAGGTAATCGCTTTTTTCAACAAGGGCAAGTGCCCTGAATGCTTCCAGACCGTCGTATACGCCACCTCCGGTAAAAACCTGATCAACCTTTATTCCGGTATTGTTGGTGGTGTAGTACTTGGCCACAGATAAGGCGGAAGTCCCCCCCAGGGAGTACCCAAATACGGAACAGCGGTTTTCCAACCGGTAATTTTCGGTGATCAGCAGGTATTCTTCAACGGCTTTACGCATATGGAAGGCAACGACCCCGGTATTGGCATCGTGCAGAAAGGGTCGCGGCATGTCCTGGGTATACAGGACACCCAACAGATCGGGATTGATGGTGATGTAATTGAGCATGCAGGGAAAGGCCTCTTCATAGAACCTTTTTCTTCCGACGTAAATTGCCGCACTGGCTCCTCTGTCCAGATGGGCTATGGGAGGAATCTCGACAATGCCCCGGTGTTTCAGGTCACGGGGATAAAAAAAGGCGCCCGTGGCCAGAACGGGATTCCCCAGAGGATCTATGGTGCGGTAAGATAAAGCAACGGCGCGGATATCCTTACTTAAATAGCCCTGCATCAGGTCCAGTACTTTACTTACGGTAGGGTCTGATGTGTCCAGGTCCAGTTCATTCAGCAATGCGGTCAGGGCTTCTTCGATCTTGAAGTCCCAGACATCCAGCTCCTCGACAAAATATTCGGGCGATATCTCTTTCACGCTGTCATGGGGAGTGCAGCTGCTCCAGAAAAGCGGTGCGGTCAGAACAAAAACAATAATAAAACGTCTCATAGTAGTGAATAATTAGTCAATCCCATTTCCAGTCTCCGGAGATCACAAGTTCTTCCTGCAACTGATTGTCAATAAGATATTGACGGATCTGCTCGTCCGTAAAACGCGTGGCAGGAAGTTCGGGCGTGTTTGCCAGGGCATACAGGATCATCGCCGATATCCGGACATTGTCGGTCAGCATTGGTGCGGTTATGTATTCCTGTGTATCTGCACTGGTATGGTAGGTGTGGTATTCTTCGTAACGGCACAATGGTGTGAAGGTCGGGATCCCTTCAAAAAGGAAGGGTGCATGGTCGCTTCCCAGGTAGGAAAAATGTGCTATTGTATTGCTAAAGGAAGAATCTGTCCGATGGATGGTAGCTCCGGTTTCCCTGAAGAAATCTTCCGATTCGTAGCGGCCCATAAGATTGAATCCGTAAGTATTGACAGTCATATCAAGGTTGAACATATAGCGGATCCCTTCCAGACGGTTATTGTGACGGGCTTCCCTCACATACAGTTCCGAGCCGTAATGGCCTGCTTCTTCTGCCATGAAAAGAACAAAGTCAATGGATCTCCTGGTTTTCAGGTTCAGGGCCTTGAAGGTCCTGGCCATATCAAGTACGGATACCGCTCCGGAGGCGTTGTCCAGCGCACCCGGTGAAATGTCCCAGGAATCCAGGTGGGCTCCCACGACGATCGTCTCGGCGGGGAATTCGTATCCTTCAAACCGTGCCACCACATTGCGTGCCATGGCAGGGCCGCTCGAATTTTCGGTAAAAAGAACAGCCGTACACCTTCTTTTAGACAGGCTTTGTTTCAATTGCATACCTCTTTCGTATGAGATGCTGACGGCCGGGATTTTGATCATGCCTCCGTCGAGTGTTGCCGTGCCCGTTGTTGGAAGGTCTCCCGGAATGGGGTTGACCGCGATACACCCGGCCGCTCCCTGGGCTATGGCCAGGGATAATTTTTGTGCACGGTGCGTATTACGTACATTTTCCGGAGTGCCGGGAAGCAATCCAAGGTGGATCAGAACGATCTTTCCCGTCACGTTCATGTTCTTGTAATCTTCCGGCAGTCCGTTCCCGGCATCGACTATCGGGGCGTTTATATTTCCCGTGGGGGTATATGCCAGTGCCAAAGCAGGAAAGTCTGTGAAGGTGCCTGATGTGTCTATGCGCAGGCGGACACTGCCTCTCTGCCACTGGTTGAAAGTGAAGGGCTGGAAGAAAACATTGTCAAATCCGTAAGACCGAAAAAGCAGCGAAGCCAATTCTTCCACGCGTGTGCCCGCTTCTGTCCCGGCCATCCTGGGACCGTACCGTCCGCATATGTCCTGCAGCAGCGGATATGCCCGTGAGTTGTACCGGACTTCCAGATCAATGCTTTTAAAAACGTTAAGCAGATGCAGGCGAGGATTCTCGCAGCCAAGAAGCGATGTAAGAAAGAAAATACTTAAGAGGCTTCTCCACTTCATGTCGGCAAATATAATAATATTTCGTAACTTTGGTAAGGGATGAAGGGCTGTCTGGGGGATATGTGCTTTCCAAGAAATTGCGGCGTGTGCGGGAGAGAACTGATCGTGCAGGAAACTGTTTTGTGCCTGGCTTGTCTGCATGATCTTCCCCGCACATACCATTGGTTAAGCCCCTGCAATCCCATGGCCGCGTCATTTGAAGGCAGGTTCCCTTTCTCGGGAGCTACTGCTTTTCTTTTTTTCAGAGAAGGAAGCCCTTACCGAAAATTACTGCACCGGTTCAAATACGGCGGAGAACCGGAAATCGGCTTTTATATGGGGATGCTCTTCGGGAAGGAATTGTACGGCTCTTACAAAAAAAAGGGGGCCCCGGTAGTGGTCCCTGTGCCTATGTCTTCGTGGAAAAGGAGAAAGAGAGGGTACAACCAGGCCGAGTGGCTGGCCGCAGGCATTGCTGCTTCTGCGGGATGGACCATGGCATCGTACGCGGTAAAACGGGTACGTGAAAATAAAAGCCAGACGACCAAAGACAAGGAAGGCCGCCGCGAAAACATGAAAAACGCATTTGTGGCACACCCGGTCCCTTATGACCGTTTGCTTCTGGTTGACGATGTCATCACAACGGGAGCCACCATGGAAAGCTGTTCCCTGTCTATCCTGGAGAAAAATCCCGGTATAGAACTAAGCCTTGCATCACTCGCGTATGTAGAATAAAAACGTATATTTGCAGACTATGCCTGACTTTCTGCGTTTGGATATCATTGACGTTTTTGACATACTCCTGGTGGGCCTGTTGATCTACCAGGTGTATAAGATTATCCGCGGGACGGCCGCAGTCAGTATTTTTATCGGGATCCTTTTCGTATATTTTATATGGCTGGTGGTCAAGGCGCTTCATATGGAATTGCTGACCACTATCCTGGACAAGGTGATCAGCGTGGGTGTCCTTGCGCTGATCGTGGTGTTTCAGCAGGAGATCCGGCGCTTTCTGCTCAGGCTCGGTTCCAGGTACACACGTGAAGGAAGACGCAGGGGATTGGTGGAAACATTATTCCGTCCCCGTCAGGAAACCCTTTCAAAAAATGAGATGGAACAGATCATTCAGGCCTGCAGCCGTATGTCTGAGAGGAAAACGGGAGCCCTGATCGCAGTGGAACGTTCTGCTTCACTGAATTTCATTGCCGAAACCGGGGACAAAATTGATGCAAGCGTGCAAAGCCGTCTCATGGAAAACATTTTTTTCAAGAACAGTCCCCTGCATGACGGAGGCATGATCATTTCCAACGGACGTCTGCATGCCGTCCGGTGTACTTTCCCCATGTCTGAAAGCCAGGGAATTCCTCCCTTTTTTGGAATGAGACACAGGGCCGGTGCGGGTTTGAGCGAGCAGACCGATGCCTTTGTGATTGTTATCTCTGAAGAAACCGGGAACATTTCCACCATGCAGGACGGGGTCATAAAAACGTTGAGCGGGGTGGCTGAATTGCGTCTTGACATGGAGAATGCCTTTCATAAGTAAACAGTTGCCATGATCTATCCGGCCGGGTTTGAGCAAAAAATAGGATTTGACAGAATACGGGAAATGCTTTTGCAACAGTGCATGAGCAGTGCAGGGCGTGAGCTGGTGGAGCATATGGTCTTTCTGACACACCGTGCCAGCCTGGAGGAGGAACTTGACCGGACTGCCGAGATGCACAGGATATGTCTTCTTGAACAACAATTCCCTGAAAGCGGGTATGAAGACACATTGTTGTTTCTCAGACAAATGGAGTCAAATCCCGCTTATTACCCCGACCTGAGTTCTCTTGTCAGGTTACAGATTTCCGTACAGACAGTAAAAGCCCTGCTGCTTTTTTTTTCGGGGGTTCGCGAAGGGTCTTATCCTGCGCTGAAAAGATTGTGTGAACCGGTGACTTTTTTTCCTGCCATCGCGCAAAGACTTGACAGTCTTTTGGACAAATTCGGAGAGATCCGCGACAACGCATCACCGGATCTTGCAGAGATACGAAAATCCCTGAAAAGGAAAGAACAGCAGGTGATTCAGAAGATTCAGAGTGTTTTGAAAGAATCCCGCGAACAGGGGATTACCGAGCCCGACGCTTCTGTGTCAGTACATGAGGGGCGCATGCTCATTCCCGTGCCTGCAGGAAACAAGAAAAAGATACAGGGCTATATTTGTGACGAATCCGCCACGGGAAAAACGGTATTCATCGAGCCCATGGAAGTGGTGAACCTCAACAACCAGATACGGGAACTGGGTTTTGCCGAACAACGCGAGATCACTAAGATATTACTGGATTTTGCGGCATTTCTCCGGCCATACGTGCCCGATCTTATTGTGCAGGCCGGTTTTCTGGGGACCATAGACTTTCTGAGGGCAAAGGCACGGACTGCGTTAAAAATGCAGGCCGGAAAACCCGTTCTGACCGATGAACAGGGGCTTTTTCTCCTGCGTGCGCGCCATCCCTTGCTGGAAGCAGCTTTGCTCAGGGAAGGGAAAACCATTGTTCCGCTTACCCTGAAGCTGGATTCGGTCAGGAGGATACTGCTCATTTCCGGTCCCAATGCCGGCGGCAAATCGGTCTGCCTGAAAACGGTCGGCCTGCTGCAGTACATGTTGCAATGCGGGATGCTCGTCCCGGCCTCGGAAACCTCGGAATTCTGCCTCTTCAGCTCTTTGTTCCTCGACATTGGCGACGAACAGTCACTGGACAACGATCTGAGCACCTACAGTTCACATTTACTGAGCATGAAAGAAACCCTGGACCATGCGGACAGCAATTCCCTGGTCCTGATAGACGAATTCGGGGCAGGAACCGAACCTGCCGCCGGGGGCGCCATTGCCGAGGCGTTGCTGGAACAATGGGAACAACGCGGATGTTTTGCTGTGATCACCACCCATTACACGAATTTGAAATTCTATGCGACCACAAGCAAAAGCGTACTGAACGGAGCCATGCAGTTTGATGTACAGCACATACAGCCTCTTTTTAAACTGGAAACAGGGGTTCCCGGAAACTCTTTCGCTTTTGAACTGGCGCGCAAAATGGGCCTGCCCTCAGACCTGATACGGAAAGCCCAGGAAAAGGCAGGAGCCGGTTTTGTGGAAACCGAAAGGTATATTCGCAGTATTGCCCGTAACCGGAAGAAGTGGGAAGAGAAAGTGGCCCGGATAAAACAGACAGACAAGACGCTCGACACGATTACAGATAAATACCAGACCGAGCTGTCCGAGATACGTTCGTTGCGCAAGAAGATGATCGATCAGGCACGAACGGAGGCCCTTCGTATTGTTGACGAGGCAAACCGCAAGGTGGAAAACACCATAAGAGAGATCAGGGAGTCCCAGGCGGAAAAGGAAAAAACAAAAAACACACGAAACGATCTGCAGCAATTCAGACAGGAAATGGCACGGGAGACCACGGACCGGGAAGAACAAAAGATTTTCCTGAAGATGGAACAGTTACGAAAAAGAAAGGAGGAGAGTGAAAAAAGAAAACAAAAGCGTGAAAGAACAGCCGGGGAAGAGAAAAGAACACGCAGGACCAATGCCGTTAAGGAAGATGATCAAAAACCCCTGGGGGAAGGAGATAAGGTAAGGACCAGGGACGGGATGATAGTGGGGGAGATCCTCAGGATAAGCGGAAAAAAAGCGAACGTTGGCATGGGACAGATTGTGACACGGGTAGATCTTTCCAGCCTGGAACGGATATCCCAGAACGAATACAGGTCTCACTTGCGGGTCCCCGTATCTGCCGCACGAAGCATCCCCGAAGACCTTTCCGCACACCGGCTCAATTTTTCACCCCATCTGGATGTCAGGGGCATGAGAGCCGATGAAGCGACAGCCCGGGTGACACGATTCCTGGACGATGCCATGATGGTGGGAATAGGACAGGTGGACATCCTCCACGGGACTGGCACCGGGGTATTGCGCAAAGAGATCCGGAATTACCTGAAAACGGCACCGGGTGTGGCGTCTTTCGAAGACGAACACGTTGAAAGGGGCGGCCCCGGTATTACTGTTGTTTATTTGGAATAGAAATCAACATACCCGATGAAAAAGACAATTACAGTCCTTCTTTGCCTGTCAGCCCTGGGCTCCTGCCACAGAACTGAAGACGCGCATAAGGTCGCACAGACGTTCCTCGAATCTTTTTTTGCTGCCGAATACCAAAAGGCAAGAACATATGCCGCTCCGGAGCTGTATCCTGTGCTGGACAGCTCCCAGGCCATTCTTGATTCCCTCCCGGAAGGAGAAAGTGAATTGGTAAAAAATTATCTGAACGCCGTTGAGATCACGGTCGAGGCACCTGGGGAAATTAAAGGGGATACCGTGCGAATGCCTTTCAGGGTGGAGTTTTCCGGATTCACCGAACCCGGCAGTTCGGTCATATGCCTGCGCAGGGAAAGAAGAATCTGGAAAGTCTGTGCTTTAGAATAACCTGGATCTGAGTACTTCGGCGTAATCGATTTTTTCCCAGGAAAAATATTCTATACCCTCTTTTCTGAAGGGGTCACGTCCAAAATGGCCATAGGCGGAAGTGGCCCTGTAAATGGGGTTCTTAAGTCTCAACTCCTCAATGATCCTTGCAGGCCGAAGATCAAAAACCTGTGAGATGATGTGTGAGATCTCGGCGTCGGACTTCTTTGTGCGGGAGGTGCCGAACGTATTTACATTTACACTTACAGGACGTGCCACACCTATGGCATAGGCAAGTTGTACCAGGACTTCCTCCGCGGCACCGGCGGCCACAAGATTCTTGGCTATATGGCGGGCAGCGTAACAGGCCGAACGGTCCACCTTGCTGGGGTCTTTTCCGGAGAACGCCCCTCCACCGTGGGCCCCGCGGCCCCCGTAAGTGTCAACGATGATCTTTCGCCCGGTCAGACCGGTGTCTCCGTGAGGTCCGCCTATGACGAATTTGCCCGTTGGATTGACAAGCAGTTGCATCTGGTGATCAAAAAGATGTTTGCGTGAAGGATGGACCTTTTCAATCAGACGGGGCAACAATACGGCCCGGACATCTCTGGTGATCTGCTCTTGCATTTCCAGGTCACCGGCAAACGGATCGTGCTGTGTGGACAACACAAGGGTGTCAATCCGCTGTGCTTTTTTGTTTTCGTCGTATTCAACGGTGAACTGGCATTTGGAATCCGGCCGGAGGTAGGTCATTTCCTTCCCTTCTTTACGGATGGCGGCCAGTTCCATTAAAGTAACATGAGACAGGACAATGGGCAGAGGCATAAGCTCTTCGGTCTCGGTGCACGCATACCCGAACATCATTCCCTGATCCCCGGCTCCCTGGTCTTCGGGATTTTCCCGGACCACACCCCTGATGATATCGGATGACTGTTCATGGATGACTGAAATAATCCCGCAGGACTCGGCCTCGAATTTATATTCCGACCGGGTATACCCGATATCGGCGATCACCTGGCGGGCCACCTGCTGGATGTCCACCCAGGCATCGGAGCGGACTTCTCCGCCTATGACAACAAGTCCGGTGGTAACAAAAACTTCGCATGCCACTTTGGCTCCGGGGTCCTGTTTCAGAAATTCATCGAGGATGGCGTCTGCAATTTGGTCGGCGACCTTGTCGGGGTGTCCTTCAGACACCGATTCAGAAGTGAAGAGTGTTCTCATTTTAGCATTTTTAATGTGGTTGCAAGCAGGCAAATCTGTCCACAAGTACTACAATCTGGGAGACAAAGATAATGTTTTTTCAGCAGGTCAAAACATATTTGTTTCTGTTAAAAAAAAATGAACGTTTGTTGATAACTTAATTCATACGAAGACAGCGTGTTACGGTTCCCGGGGCCATTAGGGTGCAGGTGTCAATCCGTTGCGGCAGATAATTTTCTACTTTTGTGCATTGACTAATATATCTGCTTATGCGGCATAACAAAATTACAGGAGTGTGCATGCTTCTGGCATTCTTTTTTACCGCTTGCGGTGAGGAGCCTGTCCCGGAGCCGCAATCTCTTTCCGTAAACAAGACACAGGTTACATTTGATGCCGCGGCGGGGGAACAGGCTGTACAGATCTCGGCCAATTGCAACTGGGTCGTTTCAGAAGACTGGGAAGGGTCCGTTAAATGGGGTACCGTAACACCCCAGTCGGGGCAGGGGAACGGCACATTGACCATTTCTGTACAAGCCAATTCCGGGGCCGATCGTACGGGGGTCATCAAGATTTTTTCAGCTGAAAAGGAAGTTCGTATAACGGTTACCCAGAAAGAACAGGAGGCCCTTATCCGGAACGTGTCCCAGGTGCGGGCCCTGTACAAGGGATCCGATATTACCATTACTGACAAAGTAGTGTTACGTGCCACTGTTATAAGCAATTACATGCACACAGACAACGGAGGACTGAACAATTACACTTCAATGAAAGCCATTGTGGTGAGCGACGCAGAGGCGGGAATTCAGCTCTTTTGTGCAGAAAACAATGTTGATTTCAAACAGGGAGATAAGGTGGAGATCCAGCTCATGGGCCAGACACTGTCTGTTTATAACAACGGTCCCCTTCAGGTGAATGGCATCCCTATGGCCAACATTAAGAAAGTTGGTACAGAGACACTGACAGCAAAGGAAATTTCGGCAGCGCAGTTGCTCACGGGCGATTATGAGTCCATGTACGTGGCCATACCTTCTGTACAGGTTACCGACGAGGACCTCAATAAAACCTTTGTAGTGGCTTCGGCACACACTTCCATTGAAATGATAGCCGAGACCCGTGAAACGTTTGACATCTTTTCTTCCAGATATGCTTCATTCAAAGATGTTACCGTGCCTTCCGGCAGCGGGATGCTCAAAGGGATCGCCAGTGTTTACGACGGACGTTATCAGATCTCGATTGCACAGGTTTCGGACTGGGAAGGCTTGACAGGCGAGCGCTTTTACACTGCTCCGACATTCACCCTGAACACAACGGAAAAAGAAGTGTCCGGGGAAGCAGGACAGTTTACCGTTTCCATAGCGGCCAACGTGGCATGGACAGTCAGTTCCACAGATCCGGACAATTTTGCCGTTTCACCATCTTCAGGCAGCGGATCCACGCCGGTTGCAGTTACCTATACACAAAACCCGTCCTTGTCCGAACCCCGTTCTGCTGACATTGTATTTGCTACTACGGATGCTTCGGTTTCCCTGCAGACATTGACCCTGCATATTACACAAAGTCCTTTTGAGGCATTGGTGTCCGATCCTGTACGAACCTGGATGGAATTGCCCGATGTGCACGAAAAAGAGCACTTTGCCTATATATCACACATGACCACCCTGAAGGGGAAAAGTGTCCGCAATTACGCTTTCTGGTACGATACGCAAAACCGTCTGGCCCATTGGGTGGCTTACCCGCTGTACCAGGATATCATGGGCAGCGGCAGCCGGACCGATGCGTGGGATTACAATCCCAAAGTCCCCAAACGTTACCAGCCTTCTTTGTTGTATTCGTTCGGGGGGTCCACCTATGACAGGGGACATCAGTTGCCCTCTGCAGATCGTCTGTATTCGTATGATGTAAATGCCAGCACGTTTTATTTCACCAATCTGACGGCCCAAAATGCCTCACTCAATCAAAATTTATGGGCCGGACTGGAAATGAAAGTGAGGGGGTGGGCGCAGACGTGCGATACCTTATATGTGGTTACCGGCGCTATGATCCGGACTCCGGAAGACCAGACCATTGAATTTGTGAATGATAATGATGGCAATCAGGTGGCAGTACCCAGGATATATTACAAGGTATTGCTAAAATATAAATCCGATCAGACAGAAAACGGAGGTTATTCCGCTATTGGCTTCTGGTATGAAAACCGATCCTATTCCGCTGAGTATCCGGTAGCTGGAGACGCTAAGACCATAAGGGAAGTTGAAGCTTTAACCGGCTATGATTTTTTCCGTAATTTACCTGAAGAAATAGCAGCGGCTGTTGAAACAGCTTGTACACCAAAAGATTGGGGGATGAATTGAGCAATTGTAATGAAAATTTAATTTATTCTCTTTGTGAATTGTAATATATTTGCACGGAGTTTTCGAACCATTTATTGTCACTTATAACAACCTAAACAAATATTTATGAAAAAAACAATTCAATGTTTTCTGGCTCTTACGGCGTTATTGTTTCTGAGTGTGGGCGCTTACGCGCAGGTAACCACTTCCTCGCTTGGAGGTAGAATTGCCGATGAGTCCGGGTCTGTTGCTGTTGGCGTTACTGTGGTAGCCACCCATATGCCATCCGGAACCAGGTATGCCGCCGTAACCAACAACGATGGTCGCTATACCATTCAGGGTATGCGTCCCGGTGGTCCCTACACAGTCGAAATTTCCTATGTCGGATACAAGACTATGAATTTTACCGACATTACCCTTCAACTTGGAGATCTTTATAACTTAAGCACGGAACTCACTGAAGAAGCCGTTCAGCTGGAGGATATTGTGATTGTGGCTTCTGCTTCTTCTGCCTTTGCCGGGGAAAAGTTTGGCTCATCTACCAATATTTCCAGCCGGAACATCCAAAGTCTGCCTACCATAAGCAGGAGCATAACAGACGTTGCCAAGCTGTCTCCCTATGGTGGGAATGGTATGAGCTTTGCCGGCGGAGATGGTCGTTCGTCCAACTTTACCGTTGACGGCGCCAACTTCAACAACAACTTTGGTTTAAGTTCAAGCCTCCCGGGTGGCGGAACCCCCATTTCGATTGACGCCATTGAGGAAGTTCAGGTGGTGATTGCGCCGTTTGATGTACGTCAGACCAATTTCATTGGAGGCGGGGTCAATGCCATTACAAAATCGGGAACCAACACGTTGAGAGGAAGCGCCTATGCTTTTCACCGCAATCAAAACATGCGGGGCAATGCCGTTGACGGCGTGGAACTTGGTGACAGGGGGATAGACCGGAATACCACTTACGGGCTTACCCTGGGTGGTCCCATTGTAAAGAACAAACTGTTCTTCTTTGTCAATTTTGAATACACCCAGACTCCCACCATCGTGAATCGGTGGAGGCCTTCGGTTGACGGTGTGGCCAATACCGACCTGTACATATCACGCACCACTATGGCCGATATGAAGAGGGCTTCAGATTACCTGATGAGTAAATACGGCTATGATACGGGTTCCTATACCGATTATCCGGCCAACGAAAGCAATATGAAAGTATTGGCCCGTTTAGACTGGAATATCAGCCAGAATCACAACCTTGCCGTACGTTACAACTATACATTGAACAGGGGCTGGAATAATACCAATGCCTCTTCTTCCAACTGTATCCAGCGTACGACCGAAAGCCGCCTTGGCCAGTATTCCATGGCTTTTGCCAATTCCATGTACTCTATGGATAACCTGGTGAATTCCGTATCCGTGGACCTTAACAGCCGTTTCGGGGACAATGTTTCCAACCAGCTTTTAATCACCTATTCCCAGCTGGACGACATCCGCGGATCCTCCTCTGCCAAATTTCCCTTCATTGACATTCTGGAAGGATATTCCGTGAGTAACGGGCAGATTACCCAGGCTATTGTACCTTATATGTCGGCCGGTTATGAATTGTTCACATGGAACAACGGGGTTCACAATACCGTAATAAATGCGAAAGACGACATTACCATTTATAAAGGCAACCACAAAATTACCGCCGGTCTGAGTTTTGAATACCAAATGGCCGACAACTCTTATATGAGAAACGGGACGGGTTACTACCGTTACCGCAGTTTAGACGACTTCCTTAGCGGGGCAACTCCGGAAACCGTTGCCCTTACTTACGGATATGACGGCGAACAAAATCCTGCCGCCCGCGTGCGCTTCAACCAGTTTGGTCTGTATTTGCAGGACGAATGGAGTGTGGGCAATAACTTTAAACTGACTTACGGGGTCCGTCTGGATGAGATCATCTTCAACAACAAGGACCTTATGCGGAACAACGCCATTTATGAAATTGAATACGATGGCAAGAGCATTGATACCGGCAAATGGCCTAAACCAAAACTCCAGATTTCTCCTCGCATTGGTTTTAACTGGGACGTGCTTGGGAACCGTTCGCTTAAAATTCACGGCGGCACCGGATTGTTCTCGGGACGCCTTCCCCTGGTATTCTTCACCAACATGCCCACCAATTCAGGTATGGTACAGAACATCGTTGCCATTTCCACAAGGTACACCGGCGGTGTGGCCAATCCCGATCCCCTTCTGGAAGCATTCAAGGGAGACATGATCACCGATGTTGACGAAATGATCGCAAAACTTCACAGTCTGGATCCGTCCAAATTTCCCACCTCCATCAGTCCCGAGGACGGTGTGAAACCTTCGCAGATCAATGGTATTGATCCCGATTTCAGAATGCCCCAGGTATGGAAAACCTCCATTGCCCTGGATTACAACTTCCCCACCTCGTTCCCCTTCTCCATTACCGGGGAGTATATCTTCAACAAGACCATCAACGGGATCTGCCTGAGAAACTGGAACATAAAGGACAACGCCGGTTTTACCACGTTAAACGGACCCGACAAGCGTCACATATATCCTGCCCAGTACAGGCTTACCAACACCGATGCCTATGTACTTTCCAATACAAACAAGGGGTACGGATGGACAGCCAGTTTCATGTTACAAATGACCCCTGTTGAGAATTTGCATATCATGGCCTCCTACACCCATACGGCCATGAAGGAAATTACCGGCATGCCCGGTTCCAATGCCGAATCTGCTTACCTGTACGTTCCTTCTGTTGAAGGCCCCAACTTTGCCGGCCTGAGCAATTCGCAGTATGTGACCCCTGACCGTGTGATCGGCTCGGTTTCCTATTCAGACAGGTCCAACAACCACTTTTCTCTTTTCTACCAGGGTTATCGCGGTGGTTCAAGCTACAGCTATCAATATTACGGCGACTTTAACGGAGATAACATTGCTTACGATGTGATGTACATTCCCAAAGACGATTCAGAGATCCTCTTTGCTTCTCAAAGTGACCGTGACCGTTACTGGGCCTATGCAGACCAGGATACCTATCTGAGTACGCATAAAGGCCAGTATGCAGAGGCATACAGTGTTTATTCACCCTGGGTGCATCGGTTTGACTTCCGTTATTCACACGACTTTGTCGTCAATATCGGGAAATCCAGGAATGCCCTGCAGCTCAATTTTGACTTTATGAACGTAGGCAACCTGTTCAACAGCACATGGGGTGTTAGCAAGATTCTCTCTACCGAGGCTATGAGCGGACGTATCCTTCAGCTGGACAACATTAACCAGGATGGAGTCCCTGTATTCAAGACAAGGGTACAGGCCGGCGCGCAGACCTGGGATTACAACCACTCAATTGGCCAGTGCTGGTCTCTGCAGATAGGTATTAAGTATCTTTTCAACTAAACAGCTAAAATTTTCCTTATGAAACACAAATATTTATTACTATCATTGTTTGCCTTTGCTGCACTTTTTACAAGTTGTAAAGAGGTAATTGAGATCCCGTCCCTGGCCGAGGTTAAAGTAGATGTTTCCTATATAGGTTTTGGTGAAAGTGCCGGTTCAAAAACGATCACACTGACCACTACCGACAGTTGGAATATCACGAACATACCCGAATGGTTAACGGTCAGTCCAACCAGTGGCAGTGCCGCGCTGGAAGGGACCAAAGTGACTTTTTCCGTAGGAGAAGCTGATTCAGATAATTCTTCCGAGGTATATATCAACTGCGCCGGCAAGGTACAGGTGCTCACGGTAAAACAGGTAAGCGGACCCGTAGAGATTGTGGTTTCCACCTGTAAACAAGTGATTGAGAACGGAGTTGACGGCAAGATCTATTGGGTAGAAGGCCAGGTAACCTCCATTGTTCAGACCACTTACGGCAACTGGTACCTCAACGACGGTACCGGCACTTTATACATTTACGGAACGTTGGATGCCAAGGGCAATACCCAGAACTTCCTGAGTTTGGGTCTTGCTGTGGGAGATCGCGTTATGGTTCACGGACCCCGCCTGACATACGGCTCCACCATTGAGCTGGTGGACGTTACCGTTGACAAGATCACGCCTTCCCTGATTAAGACCAAGGTGGATGAAGTCGAAGTACCCAAAGAAGGAGGCACTTTTGAAGTAGCCGTATTGTACAAAGGCAACGGTCTGGAAATTGAGTATGATGCCGAGTGGCTTTCCGTAAGATCTATGATCAAAGGGGCTGACGATTCTACACGCGTAGCTTTTGTCGCACAACCCAATCCCGGAGGTGACCGGGAGGCGACTGTCTCTATGACCTCTGCCACAAGCAGCTCGTCTTCCACCATCCAGGTAACCGTTTCGCAAAAAGGGGCCATCATTGATGCTACCGTTGCCCAGTTTATTGCAGCGGCGGAAGATGCCACGCAATACCGCCTGTCGGGTATCATCACCAGAGATACCGGCAACGATTATGGCAATATCTACATCAAGGACGCCACCGGTGAAGTTTACATTTACGGGGTCCTGGACGCTGAAGGGAAAACTAAGCAATGGAAGAACATGGGCATCAAGGAAGGGGATATTGTTACCCTTATTACTCCCCGCCGTTCATACAAAGAAACCCCGCAGGGCGTCAATGCCACTGTTGATGCACATATCCCGGTTGTGGACGCGACTGTCGGAGCTTTTCTGGCCGCAGAAGACGGTGACACCTATTATTGTCTGGTTGCCACTGCCGGAGATTTGTCAGGTGCCGGCAAATACGGTAATTTCAATATTTCCGATGAAACCGGCCAGGTATACGTTTACGGGCTGCTTTCAGGTTGGCGTGGTGCCAGCGGGCAATTCCAGACGTTGGTTGCCGAGACCGGGCTAAAGGCCGGTGACCTGATTACCATTGTGGGCAAGAGAACTTCTTACAAGGGAACGCCTCAGGTGGGCAGCGGATTCTACGTTTCGCACCAGAGCGCGGATGCTCAATAGCGTATTGGATCGTTGATCATCAATGAAGCCGGCTACATCTTTTTAGCCGGCTTTTTTTGTATGAAAAAAGATGATTTCCGATTATTGCTATATTTGCGCACCTGATTATAAACTAAAAAAACGTATGGAACGAACTGTTAAAAAATTTGCCCTGCTGGCAATCAGTTTTTTTGTTGCGACACTGACATATGCCCAGATCACAACCTCCAGTATGAGTGGTCGTGTAACGGACGCAGACGGGGCCATTGTTCCTGCAGCCACGGTGATTGCGGTACACACCCCTTCCGGGACGCAGTACTATTCAATTACGGACAATGCAGGTAATTACCGTATCCACAATATGCGTATCGGCGGCCCTTACACGGTCACCGTCTCTTATGTGGGCTATGCTGATGCCGTTTACGGGAACATCACCCTGCGTCTGAGCGAAAATTACGTACAGGACATTGTGATCTCCGAATCGGCCACAACCCTTGAGGCCATAGTGATCTCCGCCGGGATGGACAACCCCATCCTGACCTCCGATAAATCGGGAACATCCACCAATGTAAGCTCAAGAGAGATCGATGCATTGCCTACGGTTAGCCGCGGGATTCAGGATTTCACCAAACTTACCCCCCAGGCCAACGGATTTTCGTTTGCCGCCCGAGACAACCGTATGAACAACTTCACGGTGGACGGAGCAGGATTCAACAACAATTTTGGTTTGTCCTCTTCTTTACCCGGCGGTAAGGCAGAGCCCATCTCGCTGGATGCGATTGAAGAAATTACCGTTAATATTGCTCCCTACGACATCCGTCAGTCCCGTTTTACCGGTGCGGCCATCAATGCCGTAACCAAAAGCGGAACCAACAGGATCCACGCTTCTGCCTATACCTACCAACGCTTCAAAGGTATGGCCGGGAAAACCGTTGACGGACAGGAAGTGCAGGGTGCCGGGGAGACAAGCAAGCAAACCTGGGGAGTTCGTGTAGGAGGCCCCATCATCAGGAACAAACTGTTCTTCTTCCTGAGCGGGGAGTTTGAAACGGAAGATGCTTCAGGTGTGAACTGGAGACCCAGTACGGACGGTGTGGGGAAGGCCGATCAGTTTATATCCCGCACGTCCGAAGCTGACCTGGAAAGAGTAAAACAGCACCTGATCAGCACCTACGGATACGACCCCGGCAAATACAAAGACTGGGATCCGTTCAAGGTCCGGAACTATAAGATCCTCGCACGTGTTGACTGGAATATCAGCCGAAATCATAAACTGATGGTACGTTACAACGACGTGGTGGGATCCTACATGAATGTAACCAATGCCACTTCTGCTCCCTCCGGACTGAGCCGTGCTTCCAGTGCCCGTATGAGTGCCAATTCGATCGCTTTTCAGAACAACTTCTACGGAATGGAAAACACCGTACGTTCGATCACCGGTGAGCTGAACTCCACCCTGGGTGCCCGCATGACCAACCAGTTCTATGCTACCTATACCCACATACGTGACGGGCGTACTTCCCCCAACGACAAGCTGGCAGATCCCCTGAACCGTTTCCCGCACGTGGACATATGGAAAGACGGGGACGCATACATGTCTTTCGGATACGAGCTGTTCACCTTCCATAACGAAGTTCTGAACAATACCTGGAACATTGTAGACAACCTGACCATCAACCTGAACCGCCATACCGTTACCCTGGGTGCTTCCTTTGAGCGTCTGTACGTAAGGAACTCCTATATACGTGAAGGAACCGGATATTACCGTTACAATTCGGTGGATGACTTCCTGAACAACGCCACCCCCAGTGCCTTTGGTCTGACATACGGTTATTACGGAAACGATGCTCCCGGGCAAATGCTGACCTTTGGATATGCCGGGGTATATGCCCAGGACGAATGGCAGGTGACCCCCCGTTTTAAACTGACCTACGGGGTGCGTCTTGAAATGCCTTTCTATTTTGACAAGATGGACACCAACCTGGCTATAAGGGACAAAACCGCAGGGTTCGGTGATATCAGTTACCCTGAATCCGGAATCGCATTGAAGGGCGGTGCCTGGGATGTTGGTACCTGGCCCAAATCCAAGGTAACGATCAATCCGCGTATTGGATTTAACTGGGACGTTACGGGAGACCGTTCACTGCAATTGCGCGGAGGTACGGGGATATTTTCCGGGATGATGCCTTTCGTATGGTTTACCAACCAGGTGGGCGGAGCCGCCATGATCCAGTCGCCCGAGCTGGCCTGGAACGCTGCTGCCTGTGCCGCCTACGGCTTGAAATTCAATCCCGACTACAAGGCACTGATCGCTGCCGATCCCACCACTTTCCCTTCAGAGCCAAATCCCAACTACCTGCCCAACAATGCCAACATTGCCATGGTGGATAAGGATTTCAACTTCCCGCAGGTATGGCGCAGCAACCTGGGTGTTGACGTGGAGTTGCCCTGGAATATGATCTTTACCGGGGAAGCACTGTTTACCAAAGACATAAATGCCGTTACTCAGGTAAACGCCAATGAAACGGCCCCTGTCGGGACAATGGCCGGGGCTGACAACCGTCCTGTATGGGACAACAACCGCAAGGTGAATCCTTCGTTGTCTTCCGCCATGATGCTTACCAACACCAACAAAGGATACCAGTTCCAGCTCACGGCCCAGTTGACGAAAAATTTCTCCAAAGGACTGAGCGGCATGGTCGCATATACCTATACCAACGCCAAGGACGTGTCTGCCAACCCCGGTTCCACCGCTTATTCTGTTTGGACAGCCAATGCCTCGGCATACTCGCTGAACGATCCGAGACTGAGTTATTCCAACTTTTCCATTCCCCACCGCCTGATAGGCAACCTTACCTACCGCGTGGAGTACCTCAGGCATTTGGCCACCACCATCGGCCTTGTGTACCAGGGTATGCCCGCTGGCAGGTGGAGTTATACCTATTCAGGAGATGTGAACCGGGACGGCAGTTCCAACTCGGACATGATGTATATCCCGGCAAGTCCCTCGGAAATCAGTTTTGTTGATGCCGGAGGGATGACAGCCCAGCAGCAAAGTGCGGCTTTCTTTGAATACGTTGACAACAACAAATACCTGAGCGCACATAAGGGCGGGTATGCCGAGCGCTTTGGCGACGTACGTCCCTGGATCCACCGCTTTGACATCAAGGTCCTCCAGGATGTTTTCGTGAACTTTGGCAAAGACAACCGCCTGACATTGCAGGTGTCTCTGGATATGCTCAATGTGGGTAACCTGCTGAACGATTCCTGGGGCTGCTATTATTACCATGCCTTGTCCAGTTATGACAACGTTATGCCCCTGCGTGTAGTTGCCGGTGGAACAGCAACCGCTGCTCCCACTTTCCGGTTGAATGCCAACGACGTTGCAGACTTCAAGACGAAATCCCAATTGACCAAATACGTTTCCACAGACTCCACCTGGAGTATGCTTCTGGGCTTCCGTCTGCTGTTCTAGGAGGTTTTTAATCCCCTGGCGTTTCCTTTTGTTGATGTTGTAAGGGAATCGTAATTTTTCTATTTTTGTATCCATGAAACGCTTCGGGACCATATGTGCTTTTTGCGTGTTGTTTTTGGTGTTGTGCCTATCCTGCACGACAAAGCCCGTCACCTTGGTAGTTCTGCAAACGACTGATCTGCACGGCCGGTTTGATACATCGATGGCTGCTATGGCGGGTTATGTGAGAGAACAGCGCTCCGTCTACGGGAATCGCCTGTTGCTGTTTGATACGGGAGATTATTTGCAGGGAACCCCCGGACTGTATTATTCAAGTCATGTGGATACGGCCGGCAAACATTTATGTGCTGCTTTTTTTGACTGGTTCCCCTATACTGCCGTAACGGTAGGGAATCACGACATAGAGGCGGGTATGACTGTCTTTTCAAGGGTATACAGACAGATGGCGACCCCTGTGCTTTCTGCCAATATTGTTCATAAATCTTCAGGAGAGCCGTTTTTTACCCCTTACCGGGTTTTCCGGATACAAGGACGCAAAATTGCAGTGCTGGGTTTGCTGACCCCGCATGTGAGTTCCTGGGTAGCGGAGAGGCTGCGGCCCGGCCTGGAATTTCAATCCATTGAAGCATCGGCAAAATACTGGATCCCTTTGATCCGGGAAAGGGAGAAGCCTGATTTACTGATAGGGTTGTTCCATACGGGGGCGCAGGGAGGTGCCGGGGGTCCCCTGGGCAGTGAAAATGCCGCCCGCTGGATCGCGGAGCATGTGAACGGAATTGACCTTATCTGTTACGGACACGATCACAGGCAGGCAGTCGATTATGTGGTCAACGTCAATCAGGATACGGTCTGGTTGATGAATCCCGGAGCATACGGAAAAAACCTGGCAAGGGCGGAAATTACCCTGTCTTCGGGGAAAAACAGGCAGATACGGGTACATGCAGGCCTGGTAAATGTATCTGTTCTTGAACCTGACCAGGAGTACCTTGAGGATTTTGCCCGGTACTTTCAGCAAGCCCGCACTTATGAACAACAGCCCGTTGCAGAAATGCTCAGTACCATGAAAAGCCATGTGGTCTTTGAGGGACCTTCCTCCTGGGTGGACGAGATCCACAGGGGGCAGCTTGAAATTGCCGGACTTCATACCGATATACTTCCCGAAATATCGTTTGCCTCGGCATTGACTTCCAACGCAGTCATTGAAAAAGGGCAGCTGTATCTGAAAGATTTTTTCACCTGGTTCCCCTATGAGAATTCATTGTGCATAGTAGTGATGACCGGCCACGAGATCAGACAGTACCTGGAGTATTCCTGTGAACAAACTTCCGTCATTGATTTTGATACGGCTGCGGGGATTCTTTACACGGTGTACCGGGACCGCCCGGCCGGAGAACGTGTTGAAATTCACGGGTTGGCAAGCGGATTTGATTTTTCCCCGGAAAGGAAATACCATGTGGTCCTGAATTCCTACAGGGCACAGGGAGGTGGTGGCCATCTGTTCAGGGGCCTCGGCTGGGATGCCTCCACCGCAAAGGACCGGATCGTTTGGGAAAGCCCGACCGAGATCCGCAAGATTTTCATGCAGTGGGAAGCCTCCAGGAGCCCTTTTGATCCGGCGCCATTAAATCACTGGAAATACCAATGATGCGGCAACTCCTTATAGTTTTGAGCCTGGCTCTCTCCCTGGGGTGCTCCCGAAAGGAGGAGACAACGTTCGTGATCCTTCAGACAACCGATCTGCATGGCGTCCTGGGAAGTGAAATGTCTGCCCTTGCCGGTTATATCCACCAACAACGGGAAGCATACGGAGGCAGTCTGATATTGCTCGACGGCGGGGACAATTTTCAGGGGACACCCCAGGTCTTTTTTGCCAATTTTATTGACACTACGTACGAGCATATTTACACGAGACTGTTTAACTGGTTGTCTTATAACGTGATAACTCCGGGTAATCACGATATTGAAGCAGGCCGCAAAGTGTTTGACAGGGTATATGCCGCTTCCAGGGCGGATGTGGTATGTGCCAATGCCATAATCACAGGGACAGGGGAGCCTTATTTCAAGCCGTATACCGTCATCAGAAGAAAAGGATGGAAAATAGCCGTTATGGGGCTGCTTACCCCGTTTGCCACCGAATGGATCCCCGATCATCTCAGGGGAGGGATACATATTGACAATCCCGAAAAAGCAGCCATATACTGGACTGACAGGATATACCGGGATGAAAGCCCTGATCTCCTGATAGGGTTGTTCCATACCGGGTGGGGAGATGCCTTCTTGCGGGACACGTCTGAAAGTGCAGCCAGCATAGGGGCGTGGATTGCCCGGAATGTGCCGGGTTTCCAGCTGATCTGTTGCGGTCACGTACACCATTCGGGAACAGATCACCTGGTGAATGTAAAGGGAGACACTGTATACATGATAGAGGCCGGTTCCAGGGCAAGTCATATTGCCAGGGCTGAAATTCAGCTCGTGCCCGCAGCAAATGGAAAACCCCGGATAAAGGTTTCCACGGCGGTAATCTCTTCACGTGAATTGACTCCATACAGCCCTTACGATCAGATGATCAAAGGATTCCTTCTCCGCGAAGAGAAGTACAACGCGCAGGAATTCTGCGAACTGCTGGAACCTGTTTACAGCAGGGAAGCCATGTTCGGGCCGAGTGCCTGGATAGATGAAATACACCGGGTTCAGCTCTCATGGGCCAATTCGGGGAATGCCTCCCGGACAGGAGCTGCGATCTCCTTTGTGTCCCCCTCGGCCCGAAACCTGGTACTGTATGCGGGACCTTTGCGAATGAAGGATTTTGTACGTGCCCTTCCGTATGAGAACACCCTGAGCGTGGTAAGCATGACCGGACAGGAAGTGATCCGATTCCTTGAGTATGCCTATTCATTGCGCCTGGATGACCCAACGGGACCGGCATACAATTTTGATTCGGCAGCCGGGATCGTGTACAGGGTTGACAGAAAAAAGCCGGCCGGTTCCAGGGTCCGCATAATACATATGGCAGACGGCAGTCCTTTCAGCTCAGAAGAACAGTATCATGTGGTCATGAGCACGTACCGGGCCCGCGGGGGCGGTGGTCATATGACCGCCGGGATCGGTCTTACTCCGGATGAATTGCTCGGCAGGATCGTCTGGGTCAGTGAGAGGGATATCAGGACAATCTTCCGGGATGAGCTCATCGCCCGGACGCAGATCCGTCCCCGGCCTTTGAATCATTGGAGATATCTTTGAATTTGCCTACATTTGTGATCCGGGAGAAGCATATGGAGGGAAGAAAAAGAAATACATTACTGACCGGAAGGAAAGGAGAGGAGCTGGCTATACACTTTCTGAAACAGAAAGGATTCACGATACTCGACACAAACTGGAGGGCGGGGCACAAAGAGCTCGATATTGTAGCCCGCCGGGAGGAGAGGATCCATTTTGTTGAAGTACGCTCCCGTTCAGCGACCGCTGTTGTTGCTCCGGAAGCAACCATTGACAGGTCCAAGCAACGTAAGGTGATGGCAGCCGCCCGTGCTTATATGGCAAAATACCGTATTACGGAAGAAGTCCGGTTTGATGTGATTGCGATAGTATTCGGCCCCGGAGGGATATATGTTCCTGATTATGATCTGGAGTATATTCCGGACGCTTTTACACTTTTTTTATGAGTAGAAATCAGTATTGCATCATTATGGCGGGCGGTATAGGCTCGCGTTTCTGGCCCCTGAGCAGGAATGCTATGCCCAAACAATTCCTGGACATCCTTGGATTGGGCAAGAGTTTCCTGCAACTTACCTACGACCGTTTTCTGAAGATCATTCCACCGGAACGTATCCTGGTTGTTACTTCTGACCAATATAAGGAACTTGTATACACCCAGTTGCCGACACTTCCGGTGCACAATGTCCTGACAGAACCTTACAGAAGGAATACGGCTCCCTGCATTGCCTATGCCACATACAGGCTCTTAAAGACAGATCCGCAGGCTACCGTGGTGGTGGCTCCTTCCGACCATCTGATAACGGGGGACGATGATTTTCTGGGAACCATTCATTGCGCTCTTCAGCTCGCGGCAGAGCAGGATGTTTTAATTACACTGGGGATTAAGCCGACCCGACCTGAGACAGGCTACGGATATATCCAGGCCGTGAAGAAAGATCCGATCACCATAGGCACCCACCTTGCTTATCCCGTAAAAACCTTCACTGAAAAACCGGATCCCGAGATGGCCCGGATCCTTATGGAAAGCGGAGAGTTTTATTGGAATTCGGGTATTTTCGTATGGAGCCTTTCTTCCATTGCCCGTCAGCTGGAACACTGGCTTCCCGAGGTCAGCCTCCCTTTTAGAAACGGACTCAGCCTGTACAATACACCGCACGAGGCTAAATTTGTCCACAAGGTCTATGAAGAGATCCGTAATGTGTCTATCGATTACGGAGTTATGGAAAAAGCGACCAATACCTACGTGTTCTCGGCCACTTTCGGATGGTCCGATCTGGGAAGCTGGGAAAGCATATACATGCATTATCCCAGGGATGCCCGGGCAAATGCCGTTCCCGCGGCCAGAACCCTGCTGGAAAACGTGCAGGACAGCCTTGTCTATTCCCGGCAGGAGGGAAAACTGATCGTAGTAAAAGGTCTTGATAATTTTATTGTTGTGGACACTCCTGACGCCCTGCTGATCTGTCCCAAGGACGAAACTCAGTTCCGCCAGTTATTCAACGACATAGCACATAATCATGAGGAATTTGTATGATTGAACATAAATTTCAGACAGAGGTTAATTCCGAGATAGGTGAACTGGAAGCAGTTATTCTGCACACACCGGGACCCGAAGTGGAGAATATGACTCCCAAGTCCGTGGAAAGGGCTCTGTACAGCGATATCCTGAACTTGTCCGTTGCACAGCAGGAATACGAACAGTTGTCATCTTTTTTGGAAAAGATCACAAAAGTGTTCCAGGTAAAAGACCTGCTCATTAAGGTGCTGGACAACCCTGCCCGCCGGAATTCTCTCATAGGCAAGATATGCCTTACAGAGAACGTGAACGATTACTATGACGAGCTTATGGAAATGACATCCAGGACACTGGCCAACAAGCTTATTGAGGGCCTTCCTGCCCGGATAGACAGTCTTACCTCGTTCCTGAACGATGAATATTATGCCCTGTTGCCCCTATACAATTTTTATTTTACAAGGGATGCTTCTGCGATCGTAGGGAACAATGCCGTGATATGCAGAATGGCCAACAAGGTCCGGGTAAGGGAATCCCTGATCATGGAAGCGATCTATACAGACAATCCCTATTTTACATCTCACGTCGTCAATACGTATGAACAATACCCCCATGACCGTTCCATCCTGATGGAAGGAGGGGATCTGCTGGTGGTAAGGGAAGACATTTTGGTCATTGGAAACGGAATGAGAACCACCTCGCAGGGAATAGATCTGCTTCTGACCCGTTTGGGCAGATCTGCGCCCGAAGGAAAAAGTTATATTTTTATTCAGCAATTGCCCTCATCTCCTGAAAGTTTCATTCACCTTGACATGGTTTTCACTATGCTGGACGTGGATAAATGCATGGTGTTCGACCCCCTGATCCAGGGGGATACCCGCTACAGCACGGTACAGATAACCCTTGACAACGGAAAAGTAGAGAAGATCAGGCGTGTTCCGAGCTTGCTTACTTCTTTGAGGCGTTTGGGAATGGATCTGGAACCGGTTTCATGCGGCGGTAGCGATGAATGGGATCAGGAACGCGAACAATGGCATTCCGGGGCAAACTTCTTTGCCTTTGCTCCCGGCAAGGTGATGTCATATGCGCGTAACGAACACACCCTTAACGAATTGTCCAAACACGGATTTGAGATTGTGACTTCAACAGATGTTACCTCGGGGAAAGTCAATCTGAACAAATTAAAAAAATGCGTAGTGACCATAGTCGGTGCCGAGCTTGCCCGGGGCGGCGGCGGAACGCGTTGTATGACCCTTCCGCTGAGACGAAAACCTGTAAAATGGGAATAGTGATTAATTAAAACAATATGAAGGTACTTATTGGAGGAGATATTGAAGGGATTGCAACGGCCTGTGACTGGGATTCCATCACTCCGGGTCATCCCGATTACGAAAGGAACCGTATGCAGTATACCAGAGAAATGAACGCTGCCATTGAAGGGGCTTTCAATGCAGGGGCCCTGGAAGTGTCTGTACGTGACGGACACGGAGGAAACAAATCCCTGATCCCCGAATTGCTGGATAAACGTGCCAAACACATAAAAGGCCGTTGTTCAGAGGATTTCCGGGCCATGATCCTGACTGTGGAAACAGGGTATGATGCCGTGCTGTTCATTGGATATCATGCCAAGGCGGGAACTCCTGACGGTGTTATGTCCCACACGATGGCACGCGCCGTCGATGAGTTTACAATGAACGGTATATCCCTGCCCGAGATGGGCTACAATGCATTGGTGGCAGGCATGTACAATATTCCGGTGGTGTATCTCTCCGGTGACCGGGCGGCTTGTCGTCAGGCCCGTGAATTGTTCGGAGACATTGTTACCACATCGGTCAAGGAAGGTTTATCTCGCTGTTCCGCCGTTTGCCTGCATCCCCAGGTTGCCTGCGATCACATACGCGATGATGTGGAAAAGGCCCTTTCCAGGGGGCATCGTTGCGTGTACCGCATGGAAGGACCGTATACCATGTATTGTTCCATACGCAGGAATTATGATGCCCCCAACATAGAGAAAACATTACATACGGCTTCCCTGGAAGAAGCCCTGCACCTATTCTGGACACTTACCTAACTCTTGTACGTACCATGTGGGATACCATTGACAATTTAAAGAAACAACTCGATAATTTTCAACCCCAAACTGTTGCCGACGTAGAAGCTTTGCGGGTGGGCATACTAGGGAAAAAAGGGTCCCTGACACGCCTGTTTGAAGCATTTAAAGACGTAGATCCTGCGGAGAAGAAAGAATTGGGTAAGCAACTGAATCTTTTGAAAAACAAAGTGCAGGAAACCGTTGACCGGCACAGGGAGCGACTCGCAGCGACCGCCGCACAAAATATATCCGGAGACGATCTGACAAAACCTGCCGGTCTTATCCATACGGGCTCACGCCATCCCATAGCGATCGTGCAGCGGGAGATCCTCGACATATTCAGGAAAATGGGTTTTTCGGTAGAAGAAGGACCTGAAATTGAAGATGACTGGCACGTCTTTTCTGCCTTGAACTTTGCCCCTGACCATCCTGCCCGGGATATGCAGGACACTTTCTTCATCAACACCGATAGCGACAATCCGGTGCTTTTACGTACCCATACCAGCTCGGTTCAGGTAAGGACCATGGAAAAACAAAAGCCGCCCATAAGGGTGGTCTGTCCGGGCCGTGTTTTCCGCAACGAGGCCATCTCGGCGCGTGCCCACTGCATTTTTCACCAGGTGGAGGGATTGTATATCGATGAAAAGGTTTCCTTTGCCGACCTGAAGCAGTCCATTTTGCTTTTTGTTCGCGAGATGTTCGGAGCCTCGGCAAAGATCCGTCTCCGTCCCTCCTATTTTCCCTTTACCGAACCTTCTGCGGAAGTGGATGTGAATTGCAACATCTGCGGTGGGGCAGGATGCAACATATGTAAAAATACCGGCTGGCTGGAGATCATGGGTGCGGGGATGGTGGATCCCAACGTGTTGAAAGCCTCGGGGATCGATCCGGAAAAATTTTCCGGGTTTGCTTTTGGAATGGGTGTCGAGCGCATAGCCATGCTCAAATGGCAGGTCAGGGACCTGCGCCTGTACTTTGAAAACGATGTAAGGTTCCTGGAACAGTTCCAGGGGGGACTGCTCTAAAGTTTCTTTTTTTTTGTCAGGAAAAAAAAATCGCTAACTTTGCATTCCAATTTTGCATCTTATGCGGAAATAGCTCAGTTGGTAGAGCATAACCTTGCCAAGGTTAGGGTCGCGAGTTCGAATCTCGTTTTCCGCTCCAAACCTCTCCAGGCGAGAGGTTTTTTTGGAAATACGCATTGACAATATGGCTGCTCGGGTGGTGGAATAGGTAGACACGCAGGACTTAAAATCCTGTGGGCAGTAATGTCCGTACGGGTTCGATTCCCGTCCCGAGCACAAAACCCCAATTAATCAGACAATTAAGCGGGGTTTTTTTTTGGAAAATCCAGCGGGATTTAGTATTTTCGGATTGTATAAGAATGAAATTATGAAAACAGACATTGAAATTGCTCATGAGTATAAAATGCAGGATATCAGGGACGTAGCCTCTGGTGCCGGGATTGGTTGTGAAGATTTGCACCTTTACGGCAATTATATGGCCAAAATCCCTGTGACCGCTATAGACGAAAGCAGGATAGCCGGGAGTAACCTGATCCTGGTTACAGCCATAACCCCAACCCGGGCCGGAGTGGGCAAGACCACGGTATCCATCGGGTTGTCCATGGGTTTGAACCATATCGGGAAAAAAGCCATCGTTGCCCTCCGGGAGCCTTCCCTCGGCCCATGCTTCGGGATGAAAGGCGGAGCAGCGGGCGGAGGTCATGCACAGGTGGTCCCCATGGAAGACATCAACCTGCATTTTACCGGTGATTTCCACGCCATAACGGCCGCCAACAATATGATCTCGGCTTTGCTGGAAAACCATTTATACCACAATCAGAACAACGGAGCCTGTCTGCGGGAGATCGTATGGAAAAGGGTCCTGGACGTGAACGACCGTACCTTACGCTCCATCATTTCGGGGGTGGGAGCCAAAGCAAACGGTATTACCAGGGCGGCTGGCTTTGATATTACTGCCGCCTCGGAAATCATGGCCATTCTATGCCTGGCAAAGGATCTGGAAGATCTGAAACAAAGGATTGGCAGGATTATCCTGGGATACGGGCATGACGGGACGCCTTTTTATGTTGATGATATGGGTGTGGCAGGGGCCATCGCCATCCTGCTGAAGGATGCGATCCATCCCAACCTGGTGCAGACGCTTGAGGGAACGCCGGCCTTAGTACACGGAGGTCCTTTTGCCAACATTGCCCACGGATGCAATTCGCTCGCAGCTACAAAAATGGCGATGACACATGCCGATTACGTAGTTACCGAGGCCGGCTTTGGAGCAGATCTCGGAGCTGAAAAATTCTTTAACATCAAATGCCGGAAAGGCGGGCTGCAACCCAAACTGACGGTGCTGGTGGCAACGCTGCAGGGGCTTAAAATGCACGGGGGCCACGATCTTTCCAAATTGCAGGAAAAGAATCCGGAAAGCGTCACCAGGGGACTGGCCAATTTGGAAAAACACGTTGTAAATCTACGTTCTTTCGGACAGAATGTTGTTGTGGCATTGAACCGCTATGCAACCGATACAGATGAAGAAATCGCCCTTGTCCGTGAGCGCTGTGACGCTTTGCAGGTGGCATTTGCCGTGAACGATGCCTATACCGGGGGAGGCGCCGGAGCCGCTGTGCTGGCCCGTACCGTAGTGGCCGCTATTGAAAACCAGCCCTCCGGACCACTCGCGTTCACTTATCAGGATAACGATTCCGTTGAGGATAAAATCTGGAAGATTGCCCATAACATTTACGGGGCGCGTAATATTTTTTACTATGAAACGGCCAGGGAAAGTCTCCGCAAGATCGAAGAACTCGGTCTGGGCCATTATCCTGTCTGTATAGCCAAAACGCAATTCTCCTTCTCTACAGATCCAAAAGCATACGGAGTCGCTACGGATTTCGAAATGAACATACACGATCTGATCGTTAACAACGGGGCAGGAATGATCGTGGCCATTGCAGGAGACATATTGCGGATGCCGGGGCTTCCAAAAAAGCCTCAGGCCATGTTCATGGACATCAATGGCGGGGTGATTACCGGGTTAAGTTAATATTCCCGGCACCGGGATCACGATAGTACGTTGCAGCCTCATCCAGACTTTCGGATATGGCTGCAATTCTTTTGACATCTGCCGGATGCGTACTCAGAAAGTCAAATGAAGGGGATTTCTGGTCAGCCATCATTTTTTCCCAGAACAAAGGAGTCTGGTAAATGTCATATCCGGCAAGGGCCATGATATAAAGTCCTATGCGGTCGGCCTCGTATTCGTGTTTGCGGGAGAAAGGCAACACCACCCCGACATTGCTCCCGAATGCAAAGGCCTGGGCAAAAAGTTCAACCGCCTGGGCAGTGCCCCCGTATTTGGTCTGACTGAAGACCTGGGTGGCAATTTGTCCCGCAGACTGCAACAGAGCCTGCTGGCTCATCCGTTCATTCCCGTGACGTGCCACCGCATGTCCCATTTCATGGCCAATTACAATGGCGAGGTGGTTGGGATTGTCGGCAAAATTCAAAATGCCTTCAAACAATACGATCTTCCCGTTGGGAAGACAAAAGGCATTCACGGCAGGATCGTCAATCAACTGAAAATCCCAGTCCAGACCTGTCAGGTAATCCGGGCGGCCGATCCCCTGCAGGTAGGTCGTCAGGGCAATTACCATACGCTCGCCCACTGAACGAACCATGTTCTTATGCATGACATCGTCAGAGACCACGGCCGTTTTCATGAAATCTGCATAAGATTCATCCGATAGCGCCGAAACGGATTCATCTGAATAGACCAGCAGCTGTTTTCTGCCGGTAAAGGCGGTAGTCCCGCAGGCGTGTAAAACTATCAGGACAAGTAATGAAAGAATGGCATTTTTTTTCATCCGTACAAAAATTAATACTACTTCAAAGGCAAGAACTATCTCTCAAATATAATGAATTTTTAACTTTGTTGTATCACCAAAATTCTTGATATGAAGCATTTCGTCTTGTTGTTTACAGTTCTTACGGCTGTGTTGTCGGCCCCGGTCAACAGTTTGGCCCAAAAACCCAGAATGCGTGATTACGGGATCAGTACGGGAGTTATGAAGCCCGGACTCCTGAATGCCATAACAGATGTCAAAGGGGTGTCCGTTGGGCACGTCACACTGATAGAAGGCGACAGTGTCAGGACCGGAGTGACAGCCATTATTCCCCATCCGGGCAATATTTTCAGGGAAAAGGTCCCGGCCGGCTTCTGGGCAGGAAACGGGTATGGAAAAATATCCGGCACAACACAGATCGTGGAGCTGGGAAACATCGAGACACCCGTGATCCTGACCAATACCCTGTCTGTGCCTGCAGGCATGGAAGGATTGATCGCCTATACCCTTGAACAGCCCGGAAACAGGGATATTCAGTCCGTAAATGCCGTGGTCGGAGAAACAAACGACGGTGCGCTGAATGATATCAGGGGCAGGCATGTAACACCGGATCATGTTATGGAAGCTTTGACAAATGCACGACCGGGCCCGGTTCAGGAAGGGAATGTCGGCGCTGGCACAGGGACGGTATGTTTTGGATTTAAAGGCGGCATTGGCACATCCAGCCGTGTCCTTCCCGAAAGCCTGGGAGGATATACAGTAGGCGTATTGGTACAGACGAATTTTGGCGGTGTTTTACAAATTGACGGGATCAATGTAGGAGAACGTTTGGGGCATTTTTCCTATAAAGATCAGCTGAATGCCCAAAGTGGCATACGGAAGCAAGCGCCTCCTCACGAGGCAGCCAGGGCAGAAAACAAGGCAATGCGGGTTCCTGATCCGGACGGCTCCTGTATGATTGTAATAATTACCGATGCACCGCTTGGTGAACGCAATCTGGAAAGACTGGCCAAACGCGGCATGATGGGACTTGCCCGTACGGGCGGCATAGCCTCCAACGGCAGCGGTGACTATGTGCTTGCCTTGTCGGTTGCCCCTGAAAACCTTATACGTACCACCTACGATAAAAACGGGCATGTCTCACCAATCTTTACAGCCAGGTTCCTGCATAATGATCAATGCTCTCCTCTTTTCATGGCAGCCATTGAAGCTACAGAGGAGGCTATACTCAACTCACTCTTCGCCGCCGGGACTATGACAGGTATAAACGGCAGGACGATTGAAGCCCTTCCCGTGGAAAAAGTGATCCGGCTGTTTCCCCTGGTAAAGGACGTGGAGTAAGCGTAGGGTAAGAGTAGGGTGAGAGTAAGGTGTGAGTAGGGTGAAAGTAGGGTGAAAGTAGGGTGAAAGTAGGGTGA
>Ga0265294_10000412_pt1 | contig 57244 bp, 50 predicted proteins | sample MunlanPumphouse3_FD_192504 | JGI IMG/M metagenome (GOLD analysis project Ga0265294, IMG submission 192504) | Groundwater microbial communities from a municipal landfill in Southern Ontario, Canada - Pumphouse #3 | ecosystem: Environmental > Aquatic > Deep subsurface > Groundwater | place... | reverse complement strand
AGGTTCTACAAAAACTCCCTTACTTGCGAGTTCTTTCCATGCCACATCAATTTCCTCATCACTTACGACGACCCAAGTTCCAAGTAATTCATCCATGGCATGTCGTATTTGGGAAGCTCGGGGAGGATTCGCAATGGCGATTCCTTCAGCCGATGATGAAATCGATACATCGTCCCGAATCTGTTCACCGGCCATTGCCAACGGGGCGCACGCCGAGGCCTGGACCGCGATGACTTTGGGAATTTTGTCGATGAACTTCCATTTTAGGAATTCTTTCAAGGCGTGGTATATTCCTAAAAACAACGTTCCATTTCCAACAGGAATCACTAACATGTCTGGAAGTGCGTTTCTTAATTGCACGAACAACTCATACAGATATGTTTTCATCCCCTGATGGAATAACGGATTGTACACGTGACTGGCATAAAATGATCCGGTATCGAGCATGTGATTCCATGCTGCCTTAGCTGATTCCTCCCTGGAACCTTCAACTGTATGGATATGTGCCTTATACATTTCGAGTTGAAATAATTTCATCCGGCTGGTAGAGGCAGGAACAAATACATCGCATATGATTCCGACGCGCGCACAGTAGGCAGCGATGGAAATCGCAGCATTCCCGCTGCTATCGATATGGCAACGTCGGATGTCCATCGATTTCATCGCTGCAACGAGGACTGAGGCTCCCCTATCCTTGAAGGAGAGTGTCGGCATCATAAATTCAGCTTTTCCAAACAGGTTGTCTCGAAGTCGGATCAACGGCGTGAATCCTTCTGACATCGTGGCACCTTGAATTACTTCACCATCGATCGGGACAAGCAAGCTTTTGAAATTCCATAGGGAACGAGTATGTTCGGTTGATAATTGACCGACATCCAATGGTTTCACATCGAATTCAGCATCAAGAACACCGCCGCAGGCACATACGGGAATAGTGTAAGAAGATGGATAATATTGCTGGCACTCGATACATCGATATCCCCAGGAATCATCTTTCATATTCCAACATTATCATGACTTCAGGCGACCTAGGCAATCGCATCTTTCAATGAATTTGTCGATTAAGACGATGTGTCAGCTGTGGCAAGCTTTTTTCATATGGTCAAAATTGTCATTTCAGATTGCCACTAATTGGATTTCTCCTAATCGTTTAAGATAATTTTTGCATTAAAAGAAAATTACATGATTTTTATATTATGTTTCCATCCAGTATATTCCTCTATTGATTTTTAGTTATATATTTATATACGAAATAGATAGTTATAAATTCCACTCCATATTTATAATGTAACCATTGTTTTTATCCACTTAGGGTGATGGTTTCATATCCAAACATGCTCTTCACCAAACGAATCTTGTATTTTAAAATCATGAAAATACAAAATATGATGGAGACGCTCATGGAAATTGAAGCAACTATTGCGCGGAACATCAGGAGGATCCGGTTAGAAAAGGGGCTTACGCAAGAAAAGCTGGCAAGGAAATGTGGAATGCAGATTTCATATATCGGAATGATTGAAATTCGTAAGAAAAACCCTAAACTCTCGACTTTGCAAAGAATCGCAAGGGGATTGGATGTTCATTACCTTGAATTATTAAAACCCCCTGAAGATGATTTTGACTGTGAGATAGTTTCTGAGCTGTTTGATCCGGTTGAAACCGCTAGTCGCGAGATACACAAGGTTCTTCAAAAGCACTTTTACGAACGACATAATTGAAGTGCCAGAATAATAATTCCATGCTACCATTTCGTATGAATATTGTAATGGCAACGGATCGGAAAACGATCGCAAAGTTTGTCAGGTTTCCTCGTACACTCTACAAAGGATCTCCATATTGGGTGCCACCGTTGTGGAAAGATGAATACCACGCATACGACCGGCAACGAAACGTCATGTTAAGGAACAATGACTATCAGCTCTTACTTGCCATTGATAGTGACAATACGATCGTAGGCAGATCAATCGTATACATCGATGCTTCCTATAACTCACATTGCAATATCGGTATTGGTTTTTTCGGAGCGTTCGAATGTATCGAAGACCAACATGTTGCCGATGCCTTGATGGATGCCAGCTCTCATTGGCTTAAAGAAAAAGGAATGAGTGCTATTCGTGGACCTATTCATCCGATAGCTGAGAGTTGGGGATTTCTTCTAAACGGGTACGAGTCCCTACCTGTTTTTATGGCTCCCTATAATTTCCCTTATTATCACGAGATGATGGAAAGCTACGGCATGCGAAAAATCATGGATCTTTACGCGTATGAAGCAGATATGGACGATGGATACTCCATCCCTGAGAGAATCGAGCGGTTCACCTGTTTCTTCGAAGAAAAACATCCTGAAATAACCACGCGGAGATTTGATCTAGACAACCTGGAAACAGAGGCTCGTTACATCTGGGCGCTGTCCAATGAATCGTTAAAAAACAATTGGGGCTATGTTCCGGTGGATATCTCGGTAATGGAAGATATGATCAGACGTTTGAAACCGGTGCTTGACCCGAATGCGATTTGGTTCGTTGAAGATAAAGGTATCCCGGTTGGCTTTGCCTTGGGATTCCCCGATCCGAACCCCATCATCAAGTTGATTAACGGCAAGTTATTGCCCTTTGGGTTCATACAATTATTAAAAGCCAAGAAAACCTCACGCCGCTACCGTTTGTTTGCGTTGGGAGTACTGCCCGCATATCATGGTATGGGATTGGATGTGTTGTTGTACAAACGCTTGTCGGAAGCTTTAAAAGGAAGATTGGGAGTCCTTGAAGCAAATTACATCCTAGAAGATAATTGGAACATCCGTAATGCTCTGGAGAAATTACAACTGATTCGGACCAAAGAGTACAGGATATATCAAAAAGAATTATAAATTACCACCTGCATGAACATCAGTATGTTTTGCAGGTGGCATGATCAGAATATGTTACAACTGTTCAGAATGAATATTTCAGCATCGCGACAAGTCTGGAAAATCGCCAAGCCCCGCGGAGTTTCGGATATAACGTGGAATCGTTCATCTTTGTAGTGAACTGACCGACCAGCGTAAGATTGAGACCTTCGATGAAATTCAAATTCCCGATGACACTCATATCATAGATGGTATCGTTGCCATGATTATCCAATAGGTTGAACTTCGATGTTTCGAACATGAAAGCGACCATATTCAACATTATGGGCATCTGGTATCCCACGAGATACTCTGAGCGGTAGTTGAAACCGTTTTTCCTGAATCCTGCCAGTTCGTATTCCCACAGGTCATTCGCATTCCTGTTGATCAACCCCTGGTAATTAAATTCATGATAGGTACGGATCACGACACTTGTCCAATCACCGGGAACAATTGCAGCGGTATCGAATTGCAGTGCTGCCCCCGCCCTTCCATTATAGTAGAAATCCTGTAATGAGAGAGTTTGCACCGGAGGGATGCTGTTGGGGAAATACCGTAATCCTTGAAGATCGCCTGCTAAGTCCCACCCTGTTCCCATACTTCCGCCAAGGCTCAATTCCATCACCGCAACCGGGGTCAATATCGCATCCACTGACACCGTCGCCGCAACCGGAGAAAGTCCCAATAATCCCTTTACCTTCAGGTTGTTTCCTTGGAAAAGCGGACCTTCACCGGTGAGGATCGGCATCTTGATCGTGAAGTCGGTTTCAACTTTCACATCCTTTGCCGTGCTTACAATGAGCTCGATGCTCCCGTTCATAGTCGTTTCGGCACATACCGGAAGAATAATCAACATCAACATCGCGATGCCTACAATGAAATGCTTTTTGCGCATATAGCCTATCTCCTATTTCACTCATTCTACTTAATCTATGCCTCTTAAGCATAGCATACTGTTGATTAGTACGACAGACAGAGTTTGACGATTGCCATGCATTCGCGAGCGTCAAGGCCATGTCGCTACTTTAGTTTCTCTATGGTATTTCCTGATCGCATGACATTTGAAGATTCCTGTCACCAACAGGATGATACAAACGGATGCCATCAAGAGACCGATATCAGGAAGGTAAAAGATGATTGCGTTCCAAGGCTGTTTCGTTGCCAGCGGAATACATATCAGGATTGCTGATGGGATGAGAACATGTATGATAATTGTCCGTATGCACACATGACATAAAGAAACACGCCGGAGGAAACGTAGATATCGATCATACTTTGTTACTTGGATCATGAGTCTGATGATTCTGTAGGCGATGGCAATCGCAAGCAGCAGATACAGCGAGAATGTGATGATCGCAGGATAGCGGTTCAAATCAAGAATTCCCGCTCCGGGGGGAATGAAATCAGGAGACAATCCATATAGAATGTTGATGATGGCACTCTCAATACGATCTCGATAAGAAAAATTAAATAATGTAGTGAGAGTACTCGGGGATGTGTTGTACAACATGATGACAGCCATGTCGTCTTCAGGTAAAAACTTAATTTTAGTTTGATAGTTGGTCGTTTCCCCACCATGATAGACAGATCCGGAAGTCACATACCAGCCGAAACCATAAAACACCTCGGAAGCGACCTCAGCCGAAGGAGTCCACATCAAATCCACGCTTTCTTTTGAAAGGATGCGACTTGTACCATATTCGCCTCTGTTCAACAGCATCGCACAATAGATTGCCAAATCATTGGCCGATGAAACGATACTATACCCGGGGAGAAAATCTGTCCGGTATGGCAAATCGGCAGCCACGGGAAATCCGAAGACAGTACGATATCCGACTGCCATGCCGTTAATATTCGCAGATTGTTCATCGGTGAACGTATGGTTCATGTTCAAAGGATCTAAAATATTCTTTTGTACATATTCGCCATACGAGAACTTGGAAACCTGCTCGATAATGGCACCGAGGATCGAATAATTGGCATTGTTATATTGATGGGATTCCCCTGGGGGCGCAGTTGGTTTTATTTTCCCCAAGTTTCTGACAAACTGTTCGATCGTGGTGTCATCTCCGCGTAACGATGCAACCGAATACTCTGAATTGTTATCGATTCCGCTCGTATGATTTAGCAATTGTCTTACGGTGATGTCTTTCCCTTCATCCTCCCCATCGAGTTTGAAATAAGGAAGATACGTCACGACCGGTTCATCAAGGTCAATGAGTTGCCGTTCCACCAATTGCATGATTGCCACCGCGGTAAATGATTTACTCAACGATGCGATAAGAAATGGGGTATCCGCTGTTACCTGATCCTGAGAAGGATTGCTGATACCGTAGCCGTTCGAATATGCGATCTCGCCATCAAGGATTACCGACAAGGCAAATCCCGGAATCCTGTTTTTTTGCATCGCGTCTTGAATATACACATCTATATGCTCGAACCCTTGTGCCGGCAATAATGTGAAGAGCATCAACAGTATCACCAGAAGTATCCGCCTACCCATGGACGTAGTATACTTCACCTCTTTGGTAATTTCACCTTTAGAAATCTTCAAAATGGGCTTTCTTTTCAGATACGAGCACATCTTGCATCAGGATTGCCAATGTACTAAAGTTGGCATATGTCAAGGAGGGTCGATGGTGATGAAAAGATACATCGCTTGGGGTGTCTTGATTGTGTTGGTGGGGTTGTGTTGCGTTTCATGCCTTGCGGGTACGTTACCGGAAGAGAAAAAACCTGCTGGTTTCTGGATGGGCATCTGGCATGGGTGGATAGCCCCGATCGCTCTCATAGGTCGATTGTTTAACTCGGAAATCAGAATCTACGAATCCTTCAATACGGGCTGGTGGTATGATTTTGGTTATTATATGGCAATCATAAGCGGCTTCGGCGGGCTTTCTCTTGCGAGGAGAAAACCACACCATCGTAAAGCCGGTGAGAATGACAGTCAGTGCTCTATCCATTGACTCGGTGAAATCTTTATGTTGTCAAATGTCACTGTACATCCTCCTTCCTTCGGCGAGCAGCAGTAAATCCCTGCTTTCACCGAGTGCTTGAACGCATGCAAGTGAGCGACCCGCATCTGATGCCAGTCTTCTCCGTCCACTGATTGTTCTACCAATACATCGGCACCTTTGCTTTGCACCCTGTACCACATTGAATGCACTGATGCACTGATATCCTGGGTCGACCAATCAGAATACCCAAGATTGGTTACCACTGAACCCAATCTTGAAATCACTCCGTCCTCATTCTCTATCGAAACTTTCATCCAGTTGTCTTTATCGATGCGTACCATCACACCGCATTGGTCATACTGCGAGATATAACTGAAATTACAACGCACAACCAAACAAAACTCTTCTTTCAACTCGGTCAACAAGCAATGGCCATTATCACGCTGAAAGCCATAATGAGTTCTTTGCCAAAAATCAGTGTCACTAGCTGTAGTTATCACAACAGCATCGTCTCTCATCTCATGCTTCGGTTCATTGAACCACTCCCACTTCCTGTTATCCTTAAACATTGCACGCTCCTTTTTATCAAGACTACTACCCAAAGTGTGAAAAGACAATCCGAAAGTATCACATGAACGCTTTGAAGTATCGTAAACCTTCGATAATTCCCTTCGCATACGGATTTTTGGCAAAATATACATTCGAGCGCTTATGCAACACATCGAGCATACGTTCGTGGTTCGCGACCACGATTGCTTTCATCGGCTTTACGAACATATCGGAATCATTACCGGAATCGCCGGCTGTGATCACGTGTGAAGCATCCAAATGCCATTTCCACGCGATATATTTCACAGCGGTACCCTTTGAAGCCCTATAAGGCAAAATGTCTAGGTATCGATCATGCGACAATATGATATTACATGCAGATGTCAGATTGGCCAATTCTTGTTTGACGCTTTTAATACATCGGTTCATATCATCGACTTCCCGCACATTGTAGCTGATTTTAAAAGGTCCTTGAGCATTGGGGTCGCTTTGCAATTCGAGTTCGCTACATGATTGCAAAGCATCCATGATAAGTTTTGGTTTCCATCGACGCCTTATATGGTTCGACCACCCCTTGTCATTGACAAGATCTTTTCCATAGTAAATTTCTGTACCGACTGAAGTAATCAACACATCAGGCCGGGGTAATCCCAACTGGTCCAAAATATGTTTTGCTGAATTTATGTCTCTACCGGTAGCAATCCCGAATCCTATCCTATCATGATGACGCTCAAGTACATTGGTTAACTCGGACAATGCCTGATTGTCACCTGTAAGAGTATTGTCGATATCACTAACCAATAAGTATTCGATTGTACTCATCCTTTTGGCCATGCTCCGTTCATATGTTGCCTCGGGGTGCTTATGTTCATTACGACTGTCGATGAGTCGTTGTAATTCATTGATGTACGTATCGCAGTGAGTGCTCCAATCATAGATGTGGCGAATTCGTTCGATTCCGTGTCGGGATAGTGAATCCCAAAGCTCAGCATCGGAAAGTATGGAAAGAATCGTATCGTGAACCGCTCTTTGATTTTGGATATCAACCAGCACTCCGCTATCACAATGCTTCTTGATATCCTGGACACCTCCCCTATCGGTGCCGACGAACGGCAAACCGACTGCTGAGGCTTCGATAAAGGTAAGCCCGAAATTCTCGAGGGCTGCGGCGCTTACAAACAGTCCGCGTTTCATCGCAGCGATTCGATACAGTTCCGGTACATCCCGTTCAGGATTATGATGCTTTGGAATAGCCATCTTACCGTACAGGTCATAACGATCCATTAACAGTAGCATGTCGGTCAACACTTGTTTCTCATTTTCTTCCATACTATTGATATCTTCCCTGATACCGGCGAATATCGCCAGATTCGCAATTGCTTGAAGATCCTTGTTCTTACCATATATTTCGATTAGCACATCTATGTTTTTACGTGCCTCGGGACGACATAATGCCAAAATTATCGGCTTGTCCGGATATGTGAAAAACCGCTGCAATTCTTTCAGCATGTCAAATTGTGCGTGCTTCTGTTCCTCAGTAATCGCGGGATCTTGAATTTCGTAATGGTAGTATGGGAAAAATCGTTCCAGATCAAGACCGGGAGGTATTACAGAGAATTTCTTCACATCACGGTTTTCGTACGTGCTGTAGAGTTCATCGCGCTCAAATTTTGTACTCGTAATTACCATATCAGCTTTACTGATAGTTCGCTCTTCATTGGCAATTCTTTTCTCCATCGCATAATATTTTTCTATCTTATCATTTGATAAACCGGCCGATAAAAGATATTCAAGTTTATTTCTGCCTAACGAATGGCCGGTGAACACCAAAGGGGTATGATAATATTCGGCAATTTCGGTCGCTATATACCCTCCATCCGCATAATGGCCATGGATTACATCGGGAACACGTTTTTCAGATAGAAAGAATTCAATCAGGCTATCCACAAATTCGTCGAGGTGCGGCCATAGTTTTTCTTTCCGGATGTATGCAGTGCCACCACATGAAAGACGTACGATCCTTGCGCGCTCGCCAACGGATTCAATTTTCTGTCCGTAATCCTTATCAAGACGTTTGTCGCCAATTCTTCTTGTAAACAAATCTACTTGGACATCTTCACGTTTTGACAACTCCTTAAGCAGGTCGATCACATAACGGGTCTGGCCTCCGGTATCGGCATCCCGTCCCATCTCAATATTATTGCTTCTCACCAATCCATGGATATTGACAATCGCTATGTACATGGTTTCACCTCACCCTTATAGTTTCACATGATTTCACATTAACTGTCAAACAATGTGCTGAAATGTAAAAAATATATGTGTTAATCATGATGTATCTAGTTAAAATAAAGGCAGATAATCAGCAGAACCTATCCTGGCAATTTAAAACCAAAACACCACACGTGCTTACTTTTATGCAATTTACAATTGATAATACGTACATTTAACGACAATAATGAATCATCCAACTACGAAAGGAGACACATGCATACAATGAAGAAAGTAATGCCCTTGATAATTATCCTAGCGATACTATTTTTCATCAGTAGCTGCAGCCTGGCCCTTTGGTCGACTGGAATAGTGTATTTCTATGAAATGGCCGGTGAACATAACAATCCTTCCGACTTTACCCTCCTCTATAGGAATGAAGGGTACACGATAATTATGAGCAGAGGTGTCGAAGGTGTCCAATTATCAAAAGTCGAAGCTCAAAAATTAATCACCTCCACCCTGTTTACACTTACTTTGGATGATGAAGCCCTTGAAGCGATCGGCACAAAAAGTGTGGATGAATTGGGTAGAACAGGGTGGCATGTCGTCCAATCGTATACATTGCCCAGATTGGGAAAGGGAACCTATGAATTATGCGGAAAAACAATATGTACCGATATCGAAGGTAATTTTTCACGAGAGAACATAGTGACGGTGAACATTAAGTAAGTGAACATAAAAATCGCTCATATTCCATGATCTAGTGAGCTTTTACTTTTTCTGGTAAACGTAATAGAATTGCAAACACGAAGCTTATCGCAGAGACGACGAGCAAGCCCAAAGCCAACCCTAGCAGATTAATGAATAAACCCAGAAGAAATGCCATCAACACCGCGACCAATGTTTCTGCTTGCGATTCGACAGAGAGTGCTGAAGCTAACGATGTTTCATCCATACGTTCGGTAACATAGGCAATCCCCATCGGTTTGCGAAGGTTCTCGATGACGTAAATGCCAACATACAGAATGATTGCTATTAAAGGAACTTCAAGCAAATATGCAACAGCACTGACAACACCGAATCCGATACCTATGAACAAGAGTCGGTTCAGAGGGGTTGCCAGATTGTCAAAACGCTTAGAATAACCGCCTGAAGCCTTTGAAGCATAAGCTGTGATCAGATAAAGGACAGCATAGATACTTCCGGTAATCAATGCTGTTCGTTGATCCTCGTGTAATGCCAGCATAATTGGCAATACGATTGCCATCTGTTTTAATATCGGCTGCAAATAATCTTTAAATGCTTTGTAATATCCGCTATACAGCGACTGATTTGCAATCGCTCTGATAAGATTCCGATTGCTGATACTCTTGAGCAATGAACGAAATACTTTTGCAAATTCATCTTTGATATGCAAATTGCTCGTATGCCTAGGACCGTCCAGATGCTTCGGATAACTCATGATCAGAATGAGGTCGAGAACGTACGGGATGATGGTGAAAAGAAAGACCGGGGCGTATGAACCACGCCAGAATACGAGGAAGGCTGCGATAAGGGCAGACAAGGCTGCCCCAGCTTGGCTCCATGCGCGGGTATGGCCATAATAATGGGTTTTCAAATGCCCCCAACCGTGTTGCTTGAGATAGTCGAATATCATAGCCTTATGCGTCCCGGTCCTGAATGCCTCTCCTACCGCATACACCATCATTGCCATAAATAACACCCAATATGTGCTGGCACCGAAGAATATGATGAATGAAATGATATAGGAAATAAAAGAAACTGCCATCGATCGTCGTCTGCCTAGGCTGTCAGCAATGACTCCCGATGGAATTTCAATGATGTTCACACATATTTCACGTACGGCATACAACGTGCCGATGTGAAAGAAATTCAATCCTTTTTCTAGAAAGAAAAGCATCAGAAAAGGTTCGTAAAACCTGAGGTTCTTTAAAAAACCATATGCACAAAACTTGTAATATTGGAGATTTTTGGAAAAATCTTCTGCCTTCGCTTTTTTTAAAGTCATTTTTTTACCCATTGCTGATAATGTAATCCTTCCTCATCATATTGTAAAACGTAGTAAGAAACAAATCATCCCAAGATGATTTATGGCATTCTACTTGACGGTAATTGAAATAGTTACGAATTTGAAGGTGATGCATAACATTGCGGTTCCGGGAAATTGAATTCATACAAATTTATTTGTGTTCAAATTTCTCCGATAGTATAGTGGAATTGCATCTACATACTATTGAGCAGGTTCAAAAACCTTTCGACTGGAGGAACAGGATGAGCAAACAGATATACAGGGATCCCGATCCGGCAGAAACCAACGATTGGATTGATTCGATCGAAGGAGTCATTAAACACGAAGGACCGGAAAAGGCAGACTATTTACTTCAGGAACTAACCCAATTCGCCCGTGATATGGGAGTCAATACATCCCCTGGAGTGATCAGTTCTTATGCCAATACCATCATCAGAGAGAAAGAAGCTGTGATTCCCAAAGATGATTCTCTGATTGCGAGAAATGTTTCTGCTTTTGTACGGTGGAACGCAATGGCGATGGTTGCCCGAGCTAATAAAGATAACAAAGGTCTTGGGGGGCATATCGCAAGTTTCTCATCCGCTTCGGCGATTTATGAAGTTGGCTTCGATTGGTTTTTCAAAGGCCCCGATTCAAAGTATGGCCCTGACATGGTCTTCTTCCAGGGGCACTCGGCCCCGGGCATGTATGCAAGAGCATTTGTCGAAGGCCGCCTTACTGAAGAACAACTTGATCATTTCAGGCGCGAGGTCGGTAAAAAAGGACTCTCATCATACCCCCACCCTTGGCTAATGCCCGATTTCTGGCAATTCCCGACCGTTTCGATGGGACTTGGTCCGATGATGGCAATGTACCAAGCCAGATTCATGAAGTATCTCGAAGCACGCGGACTCAAGGAGGTCGGAGATCGTAAGGTATGGGTGTTCATGGGTGACGGAGAATCTGATGAACCCGAATCATTGGGAGCGCTTTCTCTTGCTGCGAGAGAAAAGCTCGACAATCTGATTTGTGTCGTGAATTGTAACTTGCAACGTCTGGATGGACCGGTTCGGGGAAACGGGAAGATCATCCAAGAACTCGAGGGTCGATTCCGTGGAGCGGGTTGGAATGTAATAAAGGTCATTTGGGGAAGTGAGTGGGATGAAATCCTCGAGCGGGACACCAAAGGCGTGCTGCTCAAGAAACTCGCGTCGATGGTTGACGGAGAATTTCAGACCATACAAGCCCGCGGTCCCGCATATCTGCGCGAAAAGATTTTTGGAGGAGACCAGTACCTCGAGAATCTAGTTTCTGATAAAAGTGACAAACAACTTTGGCAGCTTACCAGAGGAGGCCATGATCCACGTAAAATTTATGAGGCCTTTTATGCTGCTACCCATCACAAAGGAGAACCGACAGTTATTCTGTTCAAGACGGTAAAAGGTTATGGAATGGGCAAAAGTGCCGAAGCCACCATGGGAACCCATAATCAGAAAGTTATGGAAACGGAAGCTTTGAAAGCATTCCGAGATCACTATCACGTTCCGGTATCTGACGATCAATTGGATGCTTTACCGTTTATCAAACCTGAACCGAATAGCCCGGAGGCAGAATTCATCAAACGTCGCAGAGCAGCCATGGGAGGACCCGTTCCTTTCAGAAAAGCTAAAGGGGAACCGTTGAACACCCCGCCGCTCAGCGAGTTCAACGAATTGACGGCTTCTTCTAACGGACGCGAGATTTCAACTACGATGGCTTTCGTAAGAATGCTCACCAAACTGGTTAAAAATAAAGAAATCGGAAACAGGATCGTTCCCATCGTACCTGATGAAGCCCGGACATTCGGAATGGAAGGGTTGTTCAAACAAGTCGGAATCTATGCTCCGACGGGCCAATTGTACGAACCCCAGGATGCCGAATCACTCATGTGGTACCGAGAGGATGTAAAAGGCCAGATCCTTGAGGAAGGCATCACCGAAGCCGGAGCGATCTCATCTTGGATCGCCGCAGCGACTTCCTATGCAAACCATGATCTCACCATGATTCCCTTCTACATTTTTTACTCAATGTTCGGATTCCAACGGATAGGGGATTTTGTATGGGCCGCATCCGATAGCCGGGCAAAAGGATTCTTAATGGGGGCGACCGCCGGTCGGACGACTCTCAACGGTGAGGGGTTGCAACATGAGGATGGCCATGGATTACTCTTGGCCTCCACGTTCCCGACCTGTGTGGCCTATGATCCGACGTTCAGCTACGAATTGGGAATCATCCTCCAAGATGGCTTGAAAAGGATGTATGAAGATGATGAGAATATTTTCTATTATATCACCTTGATGAATGAAAATTATGAACATCCCGAGATGCCAAAAGGCGTAGAGGAAGGAGTAATCAAAGGAGCCTATCTCTTTAGGAAAGCCGGCAAAACAAAAAAACCGGTGGTGCAACTGATGGGCAGCGGTACGATTTTGAGAGAAGTCATCGCCGCTGCAGATTTGTTGAAAAAAGAATTTGATGTGGAAGCGGATATCTGGAGCATCCCGGGTGTCAACCAGCTGCATCGTGACGGTATTGAAACCGAACGGTACAACCTGCTTCATCCCGAAGCAAAACCGAAAACCCCCTACCTCACCCACATCATGACAGGCCATGATGGTCCGGTAGTGATCAGCACCGATTATTTGAGAGCTTATCCGGAACAAATAAGGCGGTTGATTCCCCAAAGGCAGGTTACGATTCTGGGGACTGACGGATTTGGCAGAAGTGATACGCGTGAGGCTTTGAGAAGCTTCTTTGAGGTTGATCGTTATCATGTTGCTCTTGCAGCCCTCAGAGGACTGGCAGAAACTGGTAGCATTCCCTTGAAAACCGTCAGTGAAGCAATAGTGCAATTCGGTATCGTTACTGACAAATCAAACCCATTGGTTGACTGAGGAGGTAGGCAATGGCAACGAAAAAGATCACCGTTCCCGATTTGGGAGATTTCTCCGATGTCGCGGTCATTGACGTTTACATCTCGGTCGGGGATGCCATAGGTAAGGATGACCCTTTGATCGCACTCGAAACCGCAAAAGCCGTCACCGATATCCCATCACCCTTTGGCGGGAAAATAACAGCAGTTCAAATCAAGGTCGGAGATTTGGTATCGACCGATTCTCCTATCGCTGAAATTGAAGTTGAAGAAAATGTCGTTGAGAAGAAGGTTGAAGAAACCAAAGAAACGTTCAATCAATCAGAACCAGAACCGGCACACCCCGGAACAGAAGAAACCACGATATCCGGGAAGCAAGAAACATCTGTTGAAACACAACAAAAAGATCTGATGAACGCCCAGGAAATAGCAGGACAATTCCACGCCACGCCATCCGTACGACAATACGCGCGGGAATTGGGCGTATCGCTTACAATGGTAAAAGCATCGGGTCCCAACGGAAGGATTCTCAAAGAGGATGTGCAGCAACTGGTCAAACAAGTGTTGAGCGGTGCATCTTCGGTGGCGAAAAATCCGGTGATGCTTGAACTGGAAGACTTTTCAAAATATGGACCGATCGAAAGAACAACATTGACTAGAATCCAAAAGATCAGTGGTCCTCATCTCCAGCGTAGCTGGCAGACAATCCCGTTGGTAACGCAATTCGATCAAGCGGATGTAACGGATTTGGAAGCGTTCAGGCTGGTACTGAAAGAAGAATTGGCAAAAGAACAGATAAAGATAAGCATTTTGCCGTTTGTCATCAAAGCTGTTACGGTAGCGTTGAAAAAGTTCCCGCAATTCAATGCATCCTATGACGGAGGTTCCGGGGAACTCATACTGAAACAGTACTATCACATCGGAGTCGCCGTAGATACGCCGGACGGTCTTATGGTTCCCGTAGTTCGCGATGCCGATACGAAAAGTATCAGACAGCTTGCAATCGAATTGGTTGAATTGAGTCAGCGGGCCCGTGAAGGAAAACTGAAAACCAATGACATCACCGGAGGATCGTTCAGTATCAGTAGCCTAGGAGGAATCGGAGGAACGGCGTTTACCCCGATTATCAATCACCCTGAATCGGCTATCCTAGGAATTTCCAAGATTTCAAAACAACCGCAATGGAATGGAAAGGAGTTTGTTCCGAGGGATATTCTTCCGCTTTCATTATCATATGATCACCGGGTGGTAGACGGAGCTGCGGGAGCACGTTTCATTACGTATTTGGCTTCATTGTTGTCAGATATTCGACGCGTGCTGGTGTAACGGAGGGCATGATGAAAGAACTTCAACGCGATATGGTGGTCCTCGGAGGAGGCCCCGGTGGATATACCGCAGCCTTCAGGGCTGCGGATCTCGGCAGGAACGTAGTGCTTGTCGAACAACAGGAGGTCTTGGGAGGAGTATGTTTGAATGTAGGATGCATCCCTTCCAAATCACTGTTACACATCACCGATGTGATGGAAGAAACCAAGCAGTTGGAAACAGCTGGAGTTTCATTCGGAGTGCCGAAATTTGACCTTGAGGCAATCCGGCAACACAAAACTTCTGTGGTATCTTCGCTACAACAAGGCTTGGACAAATTATGTAAGGCGAGGAATGTTGAACGCATCACCGGTGTTGGCAAGATGCGTTCAGATAGTCAACTGGAAGTTACGACTGAAGAAGAAACGCTCATCATCACATTTACCGATTTGATTATCGCGGTCGGGTCAAGACCAGTACAGATTCCCGGGATTCCGTACGATGATCCAAGGGTGTGGGATTCTACCAAAGCATTGGATCTGGAAGAAATCCCTGAGCGTCTATTGATAATCGGGGGAGGAATCATCGGTCTGGAAATGGCTTCTATCTACCACGGTTTTGGTTCTAAAGTCACAATAATCGAAATGACAGATTCGATTATCCCTCCGGCAGATAAGGATCTCAAACAACCGTTGTTGAAGAAGATAAAGAGACATTACGAAGCTTTATATACTTCGACGAAGGTGACGGAGGTGGTAGCCGAAAATAATTATCTAACGGTACGCCTTGAAGGTTCCAAAGCTCCCGAACAAATCCAAGTTGATGCCGTGTTGGTATCGGTCGGGCGCAAGGTAAATACCGACATGATCGCCATCGAGCGGACTTCGATAAAGACAAACCAGAAAGGATGGATAATCACCGATCAAAAACAACGGACAAATGTTGGTCACATATTTGCCATCGGAGATGTCACTGGAGATCCGATGCTAGCCCATAGGGCAGTTCATCAAGGTAAGATCGCTTCTGAAGTGGCATGTGGTCTTCCTTCTGCTTTCACTCCCCTAGGGATCCCGTCAGTTGCTTACACCCAACCTGAAATCGCCTGGATCGGACTGACCGAACAAGAAGCCAAGGATAAAAATATCCCTTATAAAAAGGCTTCGTTTCCTTGGCAAGCAAATGGAAGAGCTCTCAGTGCCATGGCGACCGATGGCGTTAGCAAAGCCCTTTTCGATCCTGATACGGGGAGACTTATCGGGGCCGGGATTGCTGGAAAGAATGCAGGAGAATTACTAGGAGAGGCGATTCTTGCATTAGAGATGGGTGCAGTAGCCGAAGACATAGCCTTGTCAATCCATCCCCACCCGACATTGAGCGAGACCTTTGCATTGGCAGCCGAGCTTGCCCAAGGCACTGCCACCGATGTGCTCAATTCATGATCCGATATCGTTATCATTGAATTCTCTATTGTGTTCTCTGCATTCCCGATGGGGTGTCCATGCTGCCGGTTGTTGCTATCGCTGGCTCTCGATCTTCTAGGATAGAAATGCCCGAATCTTTTGGATTGGCGGGAGTAGCTACTCTCGATGGCAACCTTAATCCAATCGAAGCAACAGCGAATATTGCGACTTTTGATGTTTTACGTAAGATCGGTCATAAAGTGGGTACCACGCACTTCATGAGAATCATTGTGTCATTTACCATACTATCGTTCTTTATGTTGCTCTGGTTCCTTTGCGCATAGAAGCATCAGAAATCATGAAACCCGACTGCTTTTACCACCTAATTCAATCAGGCATACAGGCGATACACTCGATTTCGAGCAAAACCCCCTCACCGAGATCCGAGACTGCGACGCAGGATCTAGCGGGGGCGTCTGCGTGGAAGTACTCACTATACACTTCGTTGAAGACTGCCCTATCATCGAGGTTCAGGACAAACGCCAATATCTTAACGGAATGTTCGATAGATGTACCTGCATCCTCAAGTAACTGCTTCAAGGACTCCATACATAACCGTGCTTGACTTCTGATGTCAGCGGGGATGTTGCCATTTTCATCCTTAGCGATGATGCCTCTGGTAAAGATCAAGTTGCCGACACGGACCGCTGGAGAGTAGAGCGACCCCTTTTCTGCATTGATAATGATTCGCTTTGCCATATCCTGATTTCTCCTTAAGCCAATCGTACCTTAATGCAGGCTTTCCTTACCGGAACTCCAACAAGCGCTCGTTTTTGCGGCATATGGGCATCCTGGGGAAAAACAATGGCAATGTCATCTTTCTGAAGCAGGATATATTGACACTCCTTCTCATAGAAGGAAGCATCAGGTTTCGGGTCATAGGGGACGATTTCCCTGCAGCGCGACCGGGACGCATACCCTAGGTACTCAAACCCTTCAGCGACATAATGCACATCGGCATACACCCGGTGGGATTCCAAGCCGCAATTGTCGATGGTTTTGGAGGTATACTCCTGTACCAGGATGAATACATCATCACCGTCGATATCGTGACGGCCTGGCTCCATGGTTCTGATATCATGCGTCTTGAGGAATTCAAAAGCCTTTGCAAAACGATCACCGAAAACGTAATACATCTCGCAGTTCGATAGATGGTCAACTACCATTCGATAGCCTCCTTACTAAATATAATATAATAATTTACAACCTTTTTGCATGGTACTCGACAATCATCCATTTGTCAAATTCAATTGTCACAGGTTTAGGGTATGGCGAATCCTATGCTGTCGTACAAAGTGTTGCTAGGCATCGAGCAACAGGGTAATCTAATCTGGCAAAACACACTTAATGACAAGGGAGTCTGGTACGGATTCGAGGTGCAAATAATGACAACAATGCAATTTTTACTTACAGCTACAATACTGCTATACAGCGGACACTTGGCTTCACAGGAAACTTTCAATATTGTCTTGAGTACAATTCTGGCGTTAGTTGTCGCACCGTTGACAGGCCACTGCTCAGGCTCGTTCACCAATACTATCGTCATGAAAGTCCGGAAAACCACATAAGATCCGAAGTACAGCTGGATTGCGGTCAAAACGGCTGCATCGACGAATGTCGGCGACTTTTTTCGACACCGTTATCTTTATCGATAAGTAACAGTTACCCATGGAATTTCTGATAAGCTTGATGCTTTCACAATGGCTGCTCAAAGCAATTATGACACTGCTGATCATTATCGTAATAAAGGTGATCAAGAAACATGGACAGCTTGACGGAAACCTGGTGTGAATAAATCATTCGATAACTAATTGCCGTGTATTCATAATGGAGTTACATCGAGACGATAATCTGATTGATAATCGAATTAAGAATGTTTTACGGGAAAAGTTTCATCTACGAACTCTGTATCCTTACCAAGAACTGGTGATCCGCACCATTTTGGAATCAGCCAGAATGTTCGGGCACAATGAAGCTGGTTCGGTACCGAAGCATCAGTTGGTTGTCCTTCCCACAGGAAGCGGCAAGAGTGTGTGTTTCATGTTGCCTTCTCTTCTCGTCAATGGAATCACCATTGCCATCTATCCCCTGCTTTCGCTGATGAACGACCAAGCAAGAAGGATGAAGGAACTTGGTGTAAAATGTGCGGTATTCAAGGGCGGACAATCCACACAAGAAAGAAATGAGTTGTTTCGTTCAATCGAAGACGGTTCTTGTTCCTTTATCATCACTAATCCCGAGACATTGGGCTCAGCATCGATGCTTTCAAAGCTATGTTCCTCCCCTATTGCGTTAATCGTCATAGACGAAGCGCATACGGTGGTCCAATGGGGAGAGACTTTCAGACCCGCCTATTTGGATCTGCCACACATCTTTAATGAATTGCATCCCGATCAAATCTTGGCATTCACGGCCACTGCCTCACCGCAGATCATTGATCGCATTACCGATATCATGTTTAAAGGTAGGCGGCCACATATCGTCTTGGGGAATCCGGACAGACCAAATATCACGTACAAAACACTTCCGTCCATATGCAAGATCCATGACATCGAGAGGTTGTTCAAGCATAACATCGCATTGCCTGCCGTAATTTTCTGTTCAACAAGGAAACGATGCGAAACGGTAGCATGGGAGTTAAAACGCCGTTTAAACCCTCAAGCCATCCGGTATTATCACGCCGGATTGGATAAAGAAGAACGGGAAGCAACCGAAAAATGGTTTTATACTCATCCCAACGCGATTCTTTGCTGTACCTCCGCATATGGAATGGGAGTGGACAAAAAGAATATACGTTCGGTCATCCATTACGATCTGTCCACGGATGCAGAATCATTTCTTCAAGAATCAGGACGTGCAGGAAGGGACAATCTGCCAACAACATCTATCGTCATTATGGGGATCGAAGAGCAAACAAAAGTAAAAAAAATTGCCAATGACGCCCCATTTGTTCAGCTTTGTACTGTATTCATGCGAACCGACATGTGTAGGAGAAAATCGCTGTTAAAGATCATGGGGTATTCGGAAGAGCATTGCTCAGGCTGCGATGTATGCGATGACAACATCATCACTGAACCGGAAGGATCACATGAAATACTTTCTTTGATCCGATGCACCCCATTTCATTACACAAAGGAACAGGTTGCTTTCATACTTTCAGGAAATCCGATCCCATGGCGATTGTACGAGCACCTGTCCGGTCATCCTCTTTTTGGGATATTGGACAATTGGGAACCGGAAGATATCCAAGAGGGACTTCAGTCTTTACAGAAAGAAGGTGCGATAAAAGTCAAGAAGACATGGCCGTTCAAGAATCGGTTATACGTTTCTCATGTATGTCGGTCACATCGGGATTTTGCATTATTCAAGTCCTCTCTATTCAATCTCTTAAGTTCGATTCGACAATATGGTTTTGATATGTGATAATGAAAGTATGTTGCACCTTTGATGCAACCGATTCGTACTCCAGGCCTGTGCCTGCTGGAAAATAGGAGCTAACACATGAACATCGGTATCATCGGAGCAGGAAGAATTGCAGTGAAGATGGCACATACTCTGAATAAAATGAGCAGTGCGACAGCATACGCAATCGCGTCACGATCTTTGGAAAAAGCAGAAGCATTTGCCAAAGAACATCATGTTATCAAGGCATACGGTTCGTATGAACAAATGGTAAGTGATCCTGATGTACACCTTGTGTATGTGGCCACACCGCATTCTCATCATTTTGACCAAGTGAAACTCGCTTTGGAACATGGAAAACCTGTTCTTTGTGAGAAAGCGTTCACTCTTAACGCAACTCAAGCAAAGGCTTTGATCGAAATTTCGCATAAAAAGAACGTGCTTCTAGCCGAAGCCATCTGGCCCAAGTATCTTCCTATCCGGACGATGCTGGATGAAGTAATCGATTCTGGTATTATCGGAGAAGTTACTTCGGTAACCGCTAATCTTGGTTTTTATCTGCTTGACAAAGAACGTGTTACCAACCCATTGCTCGCAGGCGGAGCATTATTGGATCTAGGTGTATATGCAATCAACTTTGCCCTGATGGCAATCAAATCGGATATTAAAAATATTGAGTCAAGCGCAACATTTCTAGATACCGGAGTCGATGCACAAAACAGCGCTATCGTCACATTCGAAGACGACAAAGTGGCCCTGCTGCATTCGACACAACTAGCTTACACAGATAAACGTGGCATGCTATTCGGTTCGAAAGGCTACCTGGAGTTAGTTGATGTGACCAACCCACAATCAATCAAAGTATTCGACAAGAATTACCAATTGGTCAAGGAACTGGCCCGCCCTGAACAGATCACGGGATTCGAATACCAAGTGCAGGCATGTATCGATGCAATCAATGCAGGTGAAATTGAATGCAAAGCCCACCCGCACAGCGAGATATTACGTGTCATGAACATCATGGATGAGATGAGAAGGCAATGGGGAATGCACTATCCGATGGAGTGTAATTGATACTTTTGTTCTAAAGCTTCTATACAACCTTAGTGGTACTTTTTACGGTGACTACAGCTTGTCTCATAGATTAATTGGATATACACTGGCTTTGTTATACCCATGCAAAGCCATCAACTTGAGGCTTGTGCAACAAAGGAGTGTCGCATCATCGCTAAGGTCAGTAAAAGAATAAAATTTGGGTTTGGTATTGGCGATTTAGGTGGGAATATTTTCTTCACTGTCATTGGATTCTATCTGTTGTATTTCCTAACAGATATTGTTGAACTATCAGCCGCGTTGGCCGGCACGGTGCTGATGATCGGTAAGATATGGGATGCCGTAACCGATCCGATAACCGGTTATATATCGGACAGGACCAGATCACGATGGGGACGCCGCCGACCCTATATGTTCGTGGGAACGATCATATCGTTCATCACGATGGGGCTGATGTTCACGAAACCATCATTCCAGTCTCAACTGCCGCTGTTTGCTTATTTGACATTCATGTACTGTCTGCTTAACACCGCTTATACATTAGTCAATATTCCGTACGCCGCGTTACTGCCGGAATTGACCGATGACTTTAACGAGCGAACGATTCTCACCGGGTATAGGATGAGTTTCGCCGTCGTCGGGACATTTGTCGGTGCCGGAGCTGTCATGCCTATCATCGGCATGGTGGCAAACGTAACATTAGGGTGGACTGTGATGGGGTACTTCATGGGAGCGGTCATGCTGCTTTCCACATTGGTGACCATCTGGGCAATTCGCGAACCAGAACACCCTGAAGCCCAACCAGAGCAGGGATTGATAAGTACCTTTGTTGAAACTCTTAAAGATAAGGTGTTTTTAACAGCACTGATTCCCTGGGCATTATTCATCACCGGAACATCGATGGTTCAGGGAGCGCTTGTCTATTATTACTCATATATCTTCCACGATGAAGGACAGTTTCAGATCGCACTCATGTTCCTGCTGGCGATGAGCTTACTGTTTATCCCCGTCTGGGTAAAAGTGTCTCAACATATTGGCAAGAAAAAGTGCTATATGATCGGTATGACCATCATGGGAGCGGGAGTGATGGTGTTTTCACTGCTCGGCGAACAAATGGGTACGAAATTTGCACTCATCGTGATGGCACTCTCAGGAGTAGGCCTATCGACACACTATGTGATGCCCCATTCGATATTACCGGATGTGGTCGAACACGATGCCATCGAACATGGCAATGTCAGGCGTGAAGGTGTATTTTCAAGTATGTGGACATTCTCAAGCAAAATAGGTCAAGCGCTCGCATTGGCACTGAACGGATGGATACTTGCCCTCTTTGCATACGAACCGAATACCACCTCCAAATTGGCAGAAATTGGAATAAAACTCATCTGCGGGCCCATTCCCCTCATCTGGTACATCATCGGCATACTGATCTTGCGGTTTTATCCTATCGATAAAGCTTATTACGCTACGATGCTTGAAAGGAAGGCAAACAGCTAATGACAAGTCGCAAGGAAACTATCATGTGCATGGCCCGGGCGAGCGCTGGCAGAGGTTTTGTTTATCCTAGATACTCAGCTGCTGTACGTAAGTTCATGAATGCCGTAGGCCGTGCTTATTTATATGTGATAGAAGGTGTTAATTCAGTATCCATACTAAATCAGGAAGCCCTGATAGATGGGTTGGAAAAATTCTATGACAAGAATCACAAACTCATCATCGCCTTCAGGCATGTTGCAAAAGAAGATGCTCAGGTAATGATGTATGCGTTGAACCGTAAAATCCATCGTCAGATTCGAAAACGAAACAGACATCGCGACAAAACCGATAAAATCATTGCCCATGCACAATTCATTTATGGAATCGACGCTCTTAATTGGGCGGGAAAGGCAGCCGCATGGCTCTTTCCAAGAATCGGATGTGTTCCGGTGCAGAATGGCAGCAGCAATCGCAATGGTTTGAATATCCTGAGAAATGGGATGCGAGAAGGAAAATTCCCGATCGCTCTGGCTCCCGAGGGGCAAGTTACCTATCACATGTACACATGCTATCCGATAGCTTCCGGAGTCGCTTCGCTGGCGTCATGGGCCGATGACGACAAAGATGTTATCATCCTTCCGGTTGCCATCGGGTACAAACACACGGACCACCCTGAACAGTTCATACGGTCAGTGGTCGAACGTTGGGAGCATCTTAGCGGAATCAAACTCGATACTGATAGATCTACCCCGATTTTGGCCCTTTTGCATAAAGTGTTTGATATCACCGTTTCATTACTCAATGAAATGTATGAACTGCATGGAGAAACTACCCTGACACCCCGGGAACAGATCAACGCAATTTGTGAAAAGGCATTGGACCTGGCCGAACAGCTTGCAAACGTTCGTGCAGAAGGTACGATTCTGGATCGTTTGTTTAAAGTACGTTATACGGGAATGGATGCGATTCACCCCAACTGGTTCAATCCGTTCCAAATAGCTCCGGTTAAACGAAGCCTCGCGGACTTCGACGCATTGAAAGCCCATGTCTATCTTCGTCACTCCCAAGTTGTCGATGTGTTGGAATATATTCATCCTGAATACATCACAAGCCCTTGCTCGGCGGGAAGAGCTTGTGAATTCGCCCTCAACCTACTGGACGTACTCAACCGTATCCAAGGTGGAAATATCAACAGCCGGTTCACTCCGAGAAATAAGAAAGCCATCGTCTCAATTGGGAACGCCATCCATTTTTCACAGTCAGAAACCCGATCTTCGACAAAACGGAATCGGTTGAAGGCGATAACCAATGAGGTCCAAAGTGAACTTCAAGCGGTTTCCACCCGCCTTGAAACAATTTGGGAAACATTTGTTTTTACCGAATGATACTAACGTTTTATATCGTACAGCTTCTTGCCTCGGACAGCCTGCACCATCGGCAAACCCGTATCATAATCCCATTGGCGCTCTTCGTACTCTTCATTCTCACGCTGCCGTGTACACCCGCTATTATTCCAGGAAGGGGTCATATCGTTTCTCCAAGGTCTGACCGCCCATTGGTATCCTCTGTAGATATCCCTTGTTTCGTCCATATGGTCGAGAAGCACATCATGCAGTGCATCGCGTATCGATGCTGATTCAAGGTCATCGATGCGATTGACGACTTCGCTTGGGTCATTATGGACATCGTACAGTTCATCCTTGTCCATCAAATTGATACTCAGCTTCCATCTGCCATCGGTTACGCTTCGCATCATCTGCAATCCGCCGAATCCATCGTGATCGATCTCATAACGTGTGAACTCAGCAAATACATGATCATTGATCACTACCGTGGGATCTTGAATCTGAGCAAGCATGCTTTTACCTTCGAACAATCTTGGAATCGGGATCCCGAAATAATCAAGGATTGTCGGGGCGACATCGATATGGGAAGCACATGAAGTCACCACCTTTCCAGTGTTGTGTGCGTTTCGTATTCCCGGTTTGACGATGAATGGAATATTGGCGATTTCCTTGTAGAACGCAGCATTCTTACCTTGCAATCGATGAAAACCCAGCATGTCACCGTGATCGCTAGTGAAAAACACCATCGCTTCGGGAGCAAACGATTCAATCACATCCAGCACCCTTCCGATCTCATAATCAACATAACTGTTGCACCCAAGGAATAACGAAAGCATCTGTGAGCTCTTGTTGATTTCAGAAATATCTTTATCAATATCATCGCCAGCCCATAAGCGTTGCATCAAAGGTTTCGATTCCAACGTATCGTGAAAGGCAGGATCATCATCGAACACAAAGTTTTCGTACATCGTGTTAAACGGTGCCGGACAGACGCATGGACCATGCGGTTCGTCGTATGAAACGGTCAGGAAGAAATCCTCATCCTTATATGCTTTCACATAATCGAGTGCTCTGTTCGAAACCCTGTGGGCAAAAGTCATTTCTTCTGTCCAATCGGGATCGAATGCTGTTTCCGATCTTCTCGAACGCTGGCGATCTTCAATGGACAATTCATTGAGATACCGATGCATGTCATACCACATGTCTTCATCCCACCCTTCCGGACAGACGCCATTTCCAAAATAATCACCACCGTCAAGGTGCCATTTCCCTGTATATGCACAACGAATCCCATTGTCAGATAACCGTTGCCCGATTGTCTTGACATTTTCTCCAAGGGGAACGCAATTGGTCACTACCCCGTTTGAATGGGGAAATGTTCCGGTAAACAAAGCCGAACGTGCCGGCCCGCATACCGGTTGGCACGTATAGGCTTGATCATAACGTATACCTTGGCTTGCCAATCTATCTAGATTCGGGCTATACATCCTTGAGTTTCCGTAACAGCCCAACATATCTTTCCGAGTTGTATCTGTCATGATGAATATAACTTGTCTTGGCATGGTGATGTTGTACTCCTTGTAAGAATTATTAGCCTTTTACCGCTCCGGCCACGAGACCTTTAATCATATACTTCTGGAAGAAGAAAAATATCAATACTACCGGAACCGTACCGACAATCGAAATGGTATTGACCAATGACCAATCGTAGGAAAGCTCACCCAGATATCGTAATGCGATACCGACGGAAAGTGTCCGTCGCGCATCATTCTGGATTAACGTGGCAGCATGGAGATAATCATCCCACGTCATGAGAAATGCATAGATTCCAACAGCCAGCAAGCCCGATTTCACCAACGGAACCACAATCCTGAAAAGAATAGTGGATTTGTTGGCTCCGTCTACATACGCTGCTTCTTCTATCTCCAGTGGAATTCCCGAGAAAAAACTCGACATGAGGATAATACAGAAAGGGACTTGTGCCGCAAGGATTGCCAATATCAATCCGCCCAGGCTATTTATGATACCCAACTTTCCGAGGATACTGTATAACGATATCATCCTGCTGATAATCGGGAACATCTGCGAAGCAAGTAACAGAGCGAAGACCCAACGGCTCCAACGGTGTTTGAACCGTGCAAGCGAATAGCCGGAAAAGACCGACACAGCACAGCAAATCAATGCGACAGCGGCTGAAACAATCAAATTATTTTTATAATATATGAAGAATTGGTTATTTACGGTAAATAACTTAACAAAGCTGTCAACAGTAAAATCCTTGGGGAAAAAAGTCGGCGGAACCATATATGCTTCCATATTAGTCTTGAATGCCGTGACCAGCACCCAATACAAGGGAAACAATAAAAACAGGAAAATAAGAGCGAGCACCAGGTACTTCACGATGTTGAACAATAACGTATCGTCTTTGATCGAATGGATTACATGTTTCATAGGCTTATACCACTTCTCGTGTCCGGTAGACACGATTGTACATGAATACCACGACAATCATCATCACCATCCATAATGTCGTGACGGCGGCACCAGAACCCAAATCATTACGTACGAATGCTTCTCGATAGCTGAGGACCGCAAGCGTGGTTGTCGAATTATTCGGCCCGCCGCCGGTCATTGTCCAGAATAACGGGAATTGTTTGAAGTTTTCTATGATCGACATTGAAACCGATACTTTGATCACAGGGCTCAAATATGGGAGAATGATTGAGAAAAATCGTCTGAATTTTCCTGCCCCATCGATCATCGCCGCTTCCATGATATCTTGGGGCACATTCTGTAATCCGGCTAAAAACAGCAAGGTCATCAATGGAATTTGCTTCCATAAGGCTGCTATTCCCACCCCGGAGAGAGCTGTAGTCGGATTATTCAAGATCGCAAAATCAGTTATCCTGGATCCCGAAATAACTCCCACAAGGTACTTGAGTAATCCATACTGTGGTTGAAAGATCCACATCCAAATCAAGGCACTGATTACGGTCGGCACGACCCATGGCGTCATCATGATGCTTCTCATGAACCGCGCGCCTTTGATGTCAGTATTCAAAGTCAAGGCCAGCAGGATAGCCAAAACGAATTGGACCAAGACAACACCGATCACAAAAGCAAATGTGTTGACAGTAGCCATCGAAAACACATCCAATTTAAAGATGTAGAGGTAATTCTTGAAATCATTCCACACACCCGGTGTCCCGCTAATGATATTACGCACCCCATAGGCCATGAAACTTTTAACGATCGAATCGAAAATCGGGATAATGATAAAAGCAATAACTAGTAACAATGCAGGAATATCAAGCAAAACGTAAAACAAAGTTTCGGAATGCTTTCGCGATAGCATCTGATTTTTCATACGTGTTGTACCGAATAGACTGTTAATCGTCTCTTATTGTAGGTATGGGAGCGGACAATCCGCTCCCATGTGCCAATATATTACTTATTCAATTTCATTTGGGCGGTGGCTTTGAACTTGGCAATAGCAGCATCGACATTCTCATTTCCAACTGTAACAGCCTGTGCGAGAGCGCAAAGCTCAAGATTCAGATCTGAAATTTCAGGAATAAATGCAATAGCTTTTACTCTGCCCGCAGCTGCCGCGGCACCTTTCAGAATCTCATTATTTGTCACGCTATCCATTTTCTCCATCGAATATTTGGCCGGATATGCCGGAGTGATATTCTTGAGGTAACTATCCAAGGTCTCTTCTGTGATGACGAACTCGACAAACTTGGCCCCGGCATCGCGCTTTGCATCTCCATTATCTACCAAGATGAAACAGTGTGCCTGCAGGATGCTCTCACCCTTGCCCGTCCCACCGGAAAGAGGTTCCGCAGAAGCGGTAAATTCTTTTGCCTTCGGATTGATAGATTGGATACCGTTGAAGCCCCACGATTGATCATAATACATTGCCAGTTGACCTAACGCAAAGAGGTTCCGCAAATCTTTCAGCTTCGCATTCTGTGGGTTATATCCTTTTTCATCGAGCAATTGAAGCAACTTAAACGTATCTTTGAACCCTTGGTTGTCAACCGAAAGGTTCCCTTCCGCATCGAGCAGTTCTCCGCCGAAATTGAAAATCATACCGGTGAGAGAGGATCCGGATACGGGAACCGACGCTGTCGTTTGTCCGAATGCATAGACCTTGTTTCCATTCGCATCGGTCAACTTTGATAACTTCTCTGCATAGGTGAGCATTTCATCAAAGGTTTTCGGCGGTTTGTCCGGATCCAATCCCGCTTGTTTGAACAAGTCTTTGTTGTAATAAAGTACATATGGCGAGATGTACAGAGGAAGACCGTAAGGAACACCGTCAACCTGGAATGATTTCATCACATCGGGGTAATAGTCAGCCAATGCTTCTTCTGATAGGAAATTCCCCACCGGGGCGGCCAATCCGGCATCAACAAATCCTGGGACCCATCCGATCTCACCAAAGATCACATCAACCTTATCTCCACCACCGGCCATATTGATCACTTGATTGACAATCTCGCCGTACGGAGCGGTAATCCACTCAACGGTGATGTTTGGATTCGCTGCTTCAAAGTTTGTTTTGACATCTTTCCAGAATTGTTCGTAACCACTTTCAAGCAGGGCATAGTTAGCTACTTTCAACGTGACCGGACCAGAAGCGACTGCTTTTTCTTGGGCACCGCCCGCGATGAGCATCCCCATGCAACAAAGGAGTACCGTTAACGCAACCAGAACGTTTTTCATTCTCATATGTAACCCTCCATGTAATGTACATCCCCAACGGGGATGAAGATTCCCTGTGATAACATCAGGTACTTTCGCGTACGACCAATTTTGTTTCCAAGTATTGTTCGATCCGCCCGGTAAATGATGCTCTTTCATCAATAAGTGAATTCAACATATCCATGATGATGGTACCGATCTCTTTCTGACGGATTTCCATCGATGTCAATGCCGGAGATGAAAATCGCGCTAACCGCGAATTATCGAAACCTACGATGGCGACATCGTTTGGCACCGACAATCCGATGGTTTTGACAGCCTTCATGGCAATGCATGCGGAATAATCGTTTCGTCCTACTATTCCATCGGGAACGAAATGTGACTGTGAGAAAATCTTTCGCACGGACTCAATGATAGCCTGTTCCGAAGAACATCCTGTGATGATATTGTCATCAGTCAAAGTCAGATCAAATTCGCGCAATTGATCTATGAATCCCTTCAAACGCCAATCATCGATAGCGCTTGCCCCACCCTTTTCATCAATCCTGTCGATATAGAGCAAATGCTTCCGACCATGATCATACAAATATTTCACACACTCACGGGCACCCTGATACAATCCAGTATTTATCAGACCATAGACACCGTTCACTTTGCTGTAATCCCGAATTTCAAGTAATACCAGGGGTAATCCCGCATCGACGAGTCTCTGGATATTTTGTAATGGAAACTTTGCCGAGCCGATGATGATACCGTCAAAGAAGTGTGAATAGATCCTTTGGACAAAATCATCATCATCGTGGTCTGCACAGAGAGTGACGAAATATCCTGACCGGTAGGCAATCGAATCAATCTCTCTGATCAGCTTCCCAAAGTAATCGCCTTCGATGTCATCGGCGATGAAAAGGATATGGTTGGATTTTTTCCCTTTCAAGGCCCTTGCAAAATGATTCGGTTTGTACTTCATCGTTTCGATGGCGTCTAACACCCGTTGCCGTTTTGCACTATTCACATAACGATTACCATTGATCACATATGAAACAATCGTCTCTGATACTGCGGCGGCTTTGGCGATATCTGCTCTCGTGACGGGCCTTTTCCTATTCATTCCCATTTTGTACACACCTGTGGATATTTTTATGGTAATCCGCAGGTTACCGGTTGTCAATGAAGAAATATAGCTATTCAACCGATTAATATATCAGTGTGCCCGTAGTACCGGATGTTTTAAATATAAAGAGTTATTACATGTAACAAAAAGTATTACTCGATTCTTCCCGCACCCTGTGACGGATGCACGACGAAGATATGATGTTCGGCATTCGCCCGGTCGAGGCGCATGTTCCTTCCATAATAATCGTGCAACAAAGTTTCGGTGAACGCTGCGAGATCATTCGGACGGACCAAGCTTACTGCGCATCCTCCGAATCCGGCCCCGGTAAGGCGGGAACCCAATGCGCCTGCAGAACGCGCAATATCGGTAAGCATGTCCAGCTCGGGGCAGCTTACCTCATGATAATCACGACAGGAGGCATGCGAATCATTCATCAGGGTTCCGAATGTCTCGATATCGCCTTGAATAAGCAATTGTTCGGAACGTTCAACCCGTCTCCATTCTTTCCATACATGGTAGAAACGTTGGTAGAGCTTGAATCCTTCTATGGGCATTGGAAATTGAGTCCCGTCCTTGCGCTTGCAATATCTCCGGTTCACTTGATCGGTTGACATGTCCAATAAGGAAGCGATTTCATCGATTTGATAAGGCTCTTCATGAAATACGTCGGTGACAATCGCATCCAGTACGGATTGTTCCAATCCCGTTTTCGACGGTGTGATGTCTCCGATATACCTGATATGCTCTATGTCATACCTATTTTGAAGTATTTTTGCTACAATCAATCCTGCCAGCGTGCATTCTATGCTCCGCCTATTATAGGCGTCCATCATTTCCCTGGTCTTTGGCGCTTCGACCGTGGAATGGGCCACCACAACGGCGATGTCATATTCGAACGGAATGAGTACGGCATCGATCGGATTGAAGGAGATTTTGATTGCATTACGGTTTTTCCCCATCAAAATTGCCGCTTGGTCCATGCCGCCACCCTTGGTTCCCACATACCATTCGGCTCTCCTGCATATGTCAGCCAAAGCCAATCGTTGCTCGAACGATGAATACGAGACATCGTTGGCTTCAAGTAATGCCAAAGTTGACAAAACGACCAGAGCCGAAGAGGAACTCATTCCCGCTGCTTGGGGAATGGTACTGGTAAATACCATGGCGAAGCCGCATTCCCAGACATGATCGCCGCCGGTACTCAGGTTCGTCACAGAACGTTCTTGTCCTTCTTTCAGCGAATAGCTGAGCAATTCATTGACCGCCGCCTTGATGTAATTACCCCAATGGCCGGTTTTGAATGGAACCAACCCTTCCGGTAGTCTCTCATATTCTTCAAGTGAAAACTCAATGCTTTCGTATCGGGGATCCAAATCCGCGACTTTGACCGATCTTTCGGGAATCGCCACTACGAGTGCGACAATCCGCTTGTCCACGGCGATGGGCAATACGGGACAGTTGTTGTAATCGATGTGCTCACCTATGAGATTCACCCTTCCCGGCGAAGAAATGAAAACCCCAGATCGTATCGGTAAGGAAGGCCATAACGCACGCATCCGCCCATGTAGTGCTTCTTTGATATCTTCGGTAGTTTTGATCATACGATTATACTCCAATCCAATGCACGGTATTCAGAATCATATGGTGTTTGTAAAGTTTTGTCACCTTAGAACATTCGCAAACGATAGTACGGATACTGCCTTGATAGGGTCAAAACGAAACTTTGGCTGTAAATCCGATCATTGCCCGATCGAGGTTGAAATTATCGAAGACTTTGAACCCTTCGATGAATGCCGATTCGAAATCATCATACAAGATATTCAATTCAACTCCCGAGGTAATGAATGGGTATGGCCTCACGTCAAACCCGACTCTTACCAAAAACTTGGAACTCCCGATCGAAGTGGATTCCCAATTTTGCATATCGGTTGTCCAGATCGTTCCGATTCCGAAATAGGGATCAAAAAACAGCAGCGGAGCCCGGACGACGGCCAATGCGGTTCCGACAAACCTGTACGGACCTGAAGACATACGGCCAAAAAACAGCACGTCGGATGACATGCCGAATACCATGCCCGGGTAATAACCTATCCTCAATCCGTTGACGAGTCTGTCGTTCTTCGTATCTGAATCAAGCAGCCTGTCGACGTACGCCTCATCGTCGAAGATTGTGCTATACATGCTTACGAAGCCGATGTCCATGATATTGAACGCACCAAGGGGATAAGCGATGCAAACCAATAGCAACAAGACGCATACTGTTCGAAGCTTTATCATCGAAGTCCTCCTTCCGGCCCGTCAATCGATCGTTTCAGCCTTTGCAATGAGTCTTTCAATATCTTTCGGTGATAATGAAACTTTCACCGCATACGCAATCAGAATAATACCGATTATATCTATTGCCAATCTGGAAAGTGCAAACCGATACCCCATCGAGGTAACTTCAAACAAGAGCATGGGTAATTTTGTGGTCGACCAGGCACCGATAAAAATCATGATGTTTGTGATCGAAGCGCCTTTTTTCATCAGAACTGCGGCAAAAGGGAATGCCCCATAAAGAGGCCCGGCAGCAAAAGACCCCAAGACAAAGGCGATTAACGCACCTTTGACCGATGAGCCTTCCCCCATATAACGCATCATCTGTTCTCTCGGAACCCACACATCCAACAATCCCAGCAGGATAAAGATCGGCGGGATGACCAACAGCATCGATACCACCTGGTGCCGGATTGATTCGAGGGCATTGACACGGTAAGCAGGAAAAACCAGGATTACGAACAAGAAGATGATCGTCATGATTATAAATAGTATGTACCGTCTCATATGCTAACAGCCCACCCGACTACCAACGCAACGATAAATGAAAAAAGAAATGCAGCCGCATTGCGTATGATCGCGGCTTTCCTGCCGAAATATTCAATCTCTAACGGTAATGTCACGACACCGACCATCATAAGACTAGAAATGAAAGCGGCGATCTGCGTTATCCCCGCACCCTGTATGAGCAATGAAGCTGCGATCGGAAATGCAACGAATCCGGGAATCAGCGTAACCGCCCCGATAATCGCTGCTACCAATACTCCCCAAAAACCAGATCCTTCACCGATCAACTTTGATATCGTCACAGTATCGATGATTGAAAAAGCTAAGGCAACCAATAGCAACACCACTAAAAATTGCGGTAAGATTCCTTCGAATGCTTTCCAGGCCTTCTTCAACGCTGTTTTTGTTTTGTGCTTGTTTTTCACCAAAGAAACCAGCAACGCTGTTGCCGCTATGATATAGAGGAGTACGGTATCAACGGGCATATCCTATTTTTTTTGAACTTTTTTTTGCTTCAGTACAACCGCTTTCAACACTATTGTCAACGCCATCACCACCATCCCGATGATTGCCATCACGATGACCGATTGCACAGGAATAATTCCTTGCATGGTCCGTTTAGTATAGATGCCGAAGAATGCCCAGATACCGACAGCCGCAAACCAATAATCTGAATGGATCAATACTGCCAGCACATTGATCACCGTTGCTACGATCATCACCGATACCGTCCAGAAAGCCTCCGAGAATCCGAAAGCTCCCCATCCAAGCACGACAAGCGTGCTGGTTGCATTGGCGACAGTGGCTACGGTAATCCATCCGATATACACACTGATCGGTATCGATACGGCTAGCATGCGAATCCAAGTCCTTTCATTTTTCGGTAACCTGGTGATTTTATGCATCGCGATGAGGGAAACTAACAAAATCAACATGACCAAGATATCAAAGCCTACCAGTGACCAATGCCACGTGACAATCCATAACGAGTTGGCCACTGATGAGATAAAAAACCATAAACCGATCTTTTCCACCAAAGCAATGTCCTTATCCTTGAACTTAAGTGAATACCATTGATAAGCGACGAAGAGAATAAGGAGAGCATAGATAACTCCCCAGATCGCAAATGTCGTACCCGAAGGTACAAACAAATTTGGAATAGAATCGGATATTTCTCCGGTCATTCTTCCGTTCAGAGGTAATGCGTTGGCCAAAGCGTTGATTATAACGGTCACTATCAATCCCACTGTGTTCAAGATTGCCAAGCCAAGTCGTTTTTTTGTCTGTTCCATAACAATCGCTCCTATTTTGTACTGATTATCAATCACAGACCAATGTATCCTAAACCTTCATATTCGGCTATATGGAAAGTACTTATTTATGCTTGTTCATAGTAAATTCGTGGTAACATACATATTTTTATGCAAAACACGTTCCGTAAATCGTATCTGCCACATACATATGGTTTTCATGGTGTGCGCGATAGTGTTCACGGTATCACTTGAAACGATAGTGCTTTCTGCCTTGACGAGACACGAGGTCAGGGGTATTGTCGAGATACATCATGTCGCTTTTCCAAAGGGGTTAGGTATGCGAAAAGATCTGTTCAAACGGCTTGAAGCGAGTGCGGCAACAGGATTATTCACTCAGTTTTATGGGAATAATTCCGATATGGAATTTCAACTAAACCGATATAATAATTTATTAATACATCATATGAATTCATATAATTTACAACCTCATGATGAACTCCGTTTTTATAGCACCGCAGGACGTACTGAACTGGCAGGAAACCATACCGACCACAATCATGGGAAGGTCATCGCCGCTTCGATTAACCTTGACACTATCGCTGCCGTATCCAAGGGAGAGAAAACGATCGTCTCGGTCATCTCTGAAGGATTCGAACCTGTTGAAGTCGATTATACTATCTTGGAACCGCTTGAAAACGAGAAAGGGACCACGTTCGCATTGGTCAGGGGAATCGTTGCCGGATTTGCTGCGCGTGGTTATGCCATAGGGCCGTTCAAGGCGGTCACGAGTACCCGTGTTTTGAAAGGTTCGGGTCTCAGCTCATCGGCAGCGATCGAGATGATGTGTGCGACCATTCTCAACGATCTGTATAATGATAACCGTATCAGCATTGTTGACATGGCCATCATATGCAAAGAAGCTGAAAACAATTACTTTGGCAAACCATCGGGATTGATGGATCAGATAGCATGTGGGAACGGAGGGATTGCCCATATCGATTTCGGCAATCCCGAACGACCGAAAGTAACGGCTTTACATTGTGATTTCCAATCGCACGGATATGATCTCGTGGTCGTAGATACCAAGGGAAACCATGCGGATCTCACTCATGAATATGCCGCTGTTCCCGATGAAATGAGAGCAGTCGCATCATATTTCGGTGCATCCGCATTACGGGAAGTAGAGCATCACAGGTTCATCGATCATGTGGGCCGTATGAGAACCGCTATTAACAATGACAGGGCACTTATCAGGGCTTTCCATTTTTTAGAAGAAAACAGGCGTGTGGATGCAATGGCCGAAGCATTGATGAAACAGGACATCGCGACCTATCTTGAACTTGTCCAAGCATCTGGAAACAGTTCGTTCATGTTCCTGCAGAATTTGTACAGCTCCTCCGCGGTAACCGACCAGCCCTTGCCGGTGGCTTTGGCAGCAACCCAATCATTCTTGGCGGGAAAGGGGGCTTGCAGGGTGCACGGAGGAGGTTTCGCCGGTACGATCCAGAGCTATATTCCGAGAGACATGACCAAAGCATATATCGCTTATATGCAAACGATTTTTGGCAATGGCTGTGCGACAGTGTTGGCTATCAGGGACGTACCGACTCGCAGGGTGTGCTGATCCATAATCATCGCGACAATGTATCCAACAATGACATGATCTCTGTAATCTTTGCCTGGACATCGGTGTGCGTCTCCAAGGATTCTGCGACACAATGTTCGAGATGAGCATGCAATATACTCTTATTTATTTTCCTTAAAAGAGCTTGGGTAGCTAATAGTTGATGAGAGATATCAACACAATATCGATCTTCTTCTACCATCCTCATTATACCCTCCAACTGCCCTCGTGCAGTTTTCAGTGAACGCATCACCGGTTCTTTATCTGCTTTCATCACACGCCACGCTATCTGATCGAGACCACGTCGTAGCCAGCTTGTTCGACAGCATCTTTCAGTTGGGCGTCCGTCACAGGCTTATCGGTCTTGATTCTGGCGATCTTTGTCGCCAAATCAACGGTTGATTGCACTCCCGGGAGGCTATCCAATGCTTTCTTCACCCGCATTGAACAATGCTGGCACGTCATTTTCTCGATCAATAGTTCTCGTTCCATTCTCTTACTCCTTTTCTTTTTCATATCGATAGCGGCAGTCGGCTTGAACAATCCCAATCGTAAAGCATTTCCAACGACAAACAGGGAACTCAAACTCATCGCCGCCGCTGCGAACATCGGATTCATCTTCCATCCCAATGAAAGATAGAATACTCCGGCTGCCAATGGAATTCCGAGCGAATTGTAAAACAATGCCCAGAACAAATTCTCTTTAATATTCCTAAGTACGGCTTTTCCAAGCTGTATCGCACTCACCACATCATTCAAATTATTCTTCATCAACACCACATCGGCAGATTCCTTTGCAATATCAGAACCCGAACCGATCGCTATCCCGATATGCGCACTCGCCAACGCCGGGGCATCGTTGATTCCATCTCCCACCATGGCAACTGTCTTTCCTTGATTCATCAATTGTTCGATATGGTAGGCTTTCTCATCAGGCAACACATTTGCGATGATGTTCGTTATTCCCACTCTCGCCGCAATGGCGTTGGCGGTAATACGGTTATCACCGCTGAGCATCACCACATCCAGATGCATACGCTTCATGGCATCGATAGCAGAGATACTCGTGTCTTTGATCGAATCCGCGACAGCGATCAATCCGATCGCGCTATTGTCTTTCGCCACATAAAACGGCGTTTTTCCTTCATAGGTCAGCCGTGAAGCATCCTGTTCAAAATGAGCGACAGATAGCTCATTCCGATCCATGAGTGTTTTATTTCCCACCAGGATGTGGTGCGTACCTACCATAGCTTCGACACCCAAGCCGGAAAGAGCTTTGAACACAGACGGTTGTTCGTACGTCACATTCATTGTTTTTGCTTTTTCGATGATGGCGGAAGCAACCGGATGCTCCGAAGCCTGTTCAGCTGCAGCGGCCAGTGCTATCACTTGTTCCTCTTTGGCGGCTTCGCCCAATATGATATCGGTAACTTTAGGTTTTCCCTCGGTTATGGTACCGGTTTTGTCCAATACTACCGTATCGACGTCCCGTAACGTCTGAAGCGCTTCCCCTGACGTTGCCAATATTCCGTTCTCGGCACCTTTACCGGTACCAACCATAATCGCGGCGGGAGTTGCCAGTCCTAACGCGCAGGGACACGAAATGACAAGTACCGAGATACCTATTGACAGCGCGAATGAAAATGAGAAGCCGGCGAACAACCATACCGCACTAGAAACAACAGCGATTACGATTACGATCGGAACGAACACCCCGCTGATCTTATCTGCCAATCTGGCAATAGGAGCTTTGGTTGCATTGGCATGCCTGACCAGTTGGATGATATGGGAAAGAGTAGTATTTTCTCCTACCCGTTCGGCCCTGTACTGGATGTACCCTGAGGTATTGATCGACGCACTGAGTACCCGGTCTCCTTGTTGCTTTTCGATGGGAATACTTTCACCGGTCAACGCCGATTCGTCCAGCGCGCTGAAGCCTTTGATGACGATCCCGTCCACAGCGATTCGCTCACCGGGCTTTGCTATCACTATATCACCCACAGCGATATCTTGGATGTCTACTATCTGTTCCTTCCCATTTTGCAAGACAGTCGCACGTTTTGGGGCGAGATCCATCAGGCGGCGCACGGCTTCTCCCGTACGTCGTTTTGCTTTTGCCTCCAAATATTTACCTAGCAAGACCAATGTTAAAATCATTCCTGCCGATTCAAAGTATAATTCCATGGCAAGCGCACCGGCTACGGACAGATCATTGTTTCCCAGGGCAAAACTCATGCGGTAAAGCAAGACAACCCCGTACGCCAAAGCAGCCGAAGATCCGATAGCTATCAATGAATCCATCGTCGGAGCCCGTTTTAGCAAGGCCCTGAACCCATTCGTAAACATTGCCCAGTTCGTTCCGACTATCGGCAGCACCAACAACAACTGGGTCAGGGCAAATACCAATGAATGCTTGGCTCCCAGCAAGAAACTTGGCAACGGCCAATCGAACATATGCCCCATTGAAATGTAGAAAAGAGGGATTGCCGCAGCCAATGAAATAATCAGGCGTTTGCGAAGGCTTTTTACTTCCTCGTCGAATACAGTAGATTTCGGTTGCTGATCACCGTTTCTTTCTTTTGATTTCTGTGCGGAGGCATCATACCCAGCCAAACGAACAGCCCGTATGACGGCGGTATCGCCTTCTTGCATATCATCATCGAACGAGACCGTCATGCTATTGTCCATGAGGTTCACCTTCACATCGGACACTCCCTGAATCTTGCTAACACTTTTCTCGACGTGTAACGCACAAGAAGCACATGTCATTCCCGTCACGTCATATTGGTTCTCCATTCCTACTCCTATCACCCCTCCCCCGTGGGGTGTATACCATTATATTAACGCCGCTTTTATTCTTGGTCAAGTACCAATGATTCGCGCTTTGCTTATTCAGTCTGGTTGATCGAAACCGAAGAACCGATCTTTGATGGCCATGGGATTAACATGGAAACTGATTCTTGGATTTGCCGGTATTGCGGTCTTTTACTGACCATTCTTTTTTCCATCACCGGAATCGAATAACCTAAAAAGAGCGCAAGCATTGCCAACGGAAACACTCCTTGCACAATATGCTGTTCCCCGATCGAAAGCGAGCAAAGCATGACGCCGAACCACACCGATAACTCGCCGAGGTAATTCGGATGACGTGAATACCTCCATAACCCTACGGCACACACCGCTTTGCCGCCAGGATTGTTCTGTTTGAAGCGCAGCATCTGGTAATCGGAGACCAATTGTAGTAGAAATCCACCAAAGATCAAGATGATTCCGGGGACATACCACAAAAGTCGTACCGTGGTCGATGATGAATTCCCAAACGCTTGGATGAACGTGAATGCCGGGATACAACAGGCGAATACGATGAGTGTCGGGAAAAGATGTACTGCGACCAGACTCACCGGCCAGTAAAAATTACCGAACTTTTTCCTAAACGAGACATACCGCCAATCTTCATCGCCCAGATGCTCCCAATTGACAAGACAGTTTGCCGTAAGCCTGATGCTCCAAAGCAAGATTACCGCGAACAGCAGTACTATTGGTAACGACCATCCCGTCTTTGCCTCCGCTATCCAATAATACAGCATGACCGGAACAGCAACACTCCAGTACGGATCGTACATGCTAGAATTGTTTACGATGACACTACAGATAAACACGACACCGGTAGCAACCAAATCCGCGAGAAAGGTTTTCAACACTATCGATTGCATATTGCCGAGCAACGCGATGGTTGCTGTGGCGGAGGCAAGTGCGAAGGCATAGACTATCAGGACTACTCCGATCGCAACAGCTTTATTCTGTCTGATGTTCATTCAGGGCCTCCTGGGTATAGGTTTAAAAAATCTCGTGATAATCGGTACCTACAGATCGTACCGTCGCGGGTGTTCCGAACAGCTGTTCAAGCTGTGGCGGCACTTCTATGGCATGGCCGATTATCGGTTCGACGATCGTATCGAATTTTGCCGGATGCGCTGTTGCGTAGACCACGGAAGGTTTGTCTGTGGGCCATGCCTGGCGCAGGCGTTCACCGGTCGCGGTGTGCGGGCATATGACATACTGCTGTTCTTGCCAAATCCGTTGTATCGTAGCTTGAATTTCTTCATCAGAAACACTCATGGCACCGACAGCTTGTTTAAAATCATCAAAATTTGGAAACAAATCGAATAATCGTTCGATATTGCTCGGATCTCCGACGTCCATCGCATTTGCCAGGGTATCGACACTAGGTCGTTTTCTGTAAATACCCTTCTCCAGATAGTCGACGATGGTTCGGTTGGCATTCACCGCGAGCCGTATCTCGTCAATCGGAGCCCCCGAAGCGGCAGCCCAATACGATCCGCAACTGTTTCCGACATTTCCACTTGGGATGTACATGACCGGTTCCTGTCCTGTCCGGACGGTCATTTCCAGCGCTGCGTACCATGCGTAGACCATTTGTGGCAATAATCGTCCAAGGTTGATGCTGTTGGCGGAAGACAAATGGTGCTCCGTGCATATGTTGTTATCCATGAATGCTGCTTTTACCATTTTCTGGCAATCGTCAAATGTTCCGTTCACCGCATAACTTTCAATGTTATTATCCCAACAGGTCAGCTGTAGTTCTTGACGTTTGGAGACCCTCCCTCTCGGATACAAAACTTTCACCCGTACATTCTTACGGTTATGAAAAGCTGAAGCGACCGCACTTCCCGTATCGCCGCTCGTAGCGACAAGGATGGTCAATTGCCGCCCTTGCCTCTCCAATAGTCGTTCCATGATCGAGGCTAAAAACCTAGCTCCGAAATCTTTGAACGCGGCTGTCGGTCCGTGAAAGAGTTCCAACACGGCCTGCTGCTGATCATGCCAATGCAATCCTAATGGGAAATTGAAAGCTTCCATACATATTTCACCCAACATCGGTTGCATCACATCCTGCTCAAACCAAGGATTAAGTATTTCAAACGCCAGTTCGGCAACCGAAGAGACTTCGTTTATCGAAGCAAGCCCGATGTGAGTGAATGTTTCGGGAACATACAATCCTCCGTCGGGTGCCAATCCCTGAAGAATTGCCTCGCTGGCTGATAATGGTACGGCTTTTTTTCGGGTACTGACGTATTTCATCCTTTCTCTCCTATAACCGTGCGCCGAGATAAGCACTTAAACGAAGCAAATCTGCAAACACGCCACCTGCGGTGACTTCCGGCCCGGCTCCCGGACCCCGAATCACCAATGGCTGGCAACTGTATCTATCGGTATAGAATGCTACGACATTATCCGTTCCCCGAGCCCTCGCGAACGGATGGTCCATCGGATATGAACCAAGCTCTACTTTACATGTTCCGTCTTGCTCAACCGTGCCGACATACCTTAGCACGCATTGCTGCGCACTCGCTTTTTTGAATAGTTGTTCGACACTTTCGTCGATCAATGTCAATTGTTGCATGAATTGTTCCAATCCTGCATGTTTCAATTCCTCCGGAACCAACGAAACAATATCGATATCGCCGACTTCTACCTCAAAGCCAATCTCACGGGCAAGAATGACTGTTTTTCTGGCAACGTCCATTCCAGACAGGTCGTCGCGAGGATCCGGTTCCGTATACCCCAATTCTTTTGCTTCCCTCACCAGCGTGCTGAATGGTACCGTACCATCGTAGGTGGCGAAAAGATACGCCAATGTTCCCGAGACTATTCCTTCGATCCGTTTGATCCGATCACCTGTTTGGATAAGATCTTTCAAGGTTCCGATGATCGGCAACCCGGCTCCGACCGTTGTTTCATAGAGGAAATGCTTCCCGTACGATTTTGCAGCCCGCATCAAGCGCTTGTATTGGGCGAAAGGAGCTGTTCCCGCTTTCTTATTCGGGGTGATCACATGGATACCCCGCTCTATCCACTCGGTGTAATGGACGGGTAAATTGGCACTCGTCGTGCAATCGATTACGACGGCATGGGGGAAATAAGATCCTCCGACATGCTGGATCAGAGCTTTGAGATCGAGCGGTACGGCGTGTTCTGAAAATGATTTGCGCCAGTTCTTCAAATCAATGCCTTGTTCATCGAGGAGCATCCTGGAGGAATTGGCGATAGCCCTGATTCTGATATCGACGCCGAACTCGGCATTGAGGCGATTCGCTTCGATAGCGATTTGGTTCAGCAACGTCCCTCCGATATTTCCCGGTCCGAACAAAGCGACGCTCAAAGCCTGGCTCGACAAGAAAAAACCGGCATGCAACGCTCTGAGCGCGCGTCGGGAATCGATATCCTTAATCACCGCACTGATATTTCGCTCGCTCGAACCCTGAGCTATTGCCCGTACGTTGACATGAGCCTTTCCCAACGCTCCGAAAAATGTTCCGGCGATTCCGGGAACGCCAGGCATCCGGTCTCCTACGGCTGCCAAAATCGCACAACCGGTTTCTACTTCGACATTATGGATCTTATGGGCGGCGATTTCAGGAGCGAACGTGCTTCGCGCTGTGGCACAAGCGTAAGCTGCTTGTTCGGACGGAACCGCGAAACAAATCGAATACTCGCTCGAAGCCTGCGAGATCAATACCACCGAAATCCCAGCTTCCCGCACAGCAGCGAATAGTCTTTGGGCTATTCCGGGAACACCGAGCATTCCCGCTCCTTCTACATTGACCAAGGCAATATTTCGGATTACGGAAAACCCTTTGACCGGTTTCCCGGCCGCTGAGTTACCTTTATCATCCACTAAGGTTCCCGCATGATCGATAGTAGCGAAAGACCGTAATCGTATCGGGATCCTGTCGGCAATGGCACTTACCATAGATTGTGGATGGATGATCTTCGCTCCGAAAAACGACAGTTCCGTCGCTTCCGCGTAAGAGATGTGTTCTATTACCTGAGCGGTGGGCACATCATGAACATCGGCAGTGGTGAGCAACTCGTCGGTATGCCAGAATGTAAGACTGCCAGCTTTAAACTTGCTAGCCAATTGTGAGGCCGCAAGTTCACTCGATTGGGCTAACGTTGACCACGATTGTTCCACACACGTACCGGTGACCAATACGGTACCTTCATATAACTGTTCTGCCTGCTGCATATCCGTCAGCGACAGGTAATCGATGATGGTCACCTTCATCCGATTAATCTCTAACATGCTTTTGAGTACCAAAGCAGCCCATTGACTGATTATGTTATCAAAAAAGCGTGTCGAACCCTTCGAAATATCGCCGACCAGCCATACTGTCCTGAGAATTTCTTCTACTTCGCCGAATCCGTGCTTGATCTCATCCTGGACGGTGTTTCTATGCGAACCGGGCAATCGATGATCAATGATACCGCTCCAAGCTGACGTCTTGCTTTCCATCATTGCCCACAATCGCTCGTCACGGTGGCAGGCCATGTCCAACAGTGATGTGAGTTCCAGGATATCGGTGCTAACCGGAGAAATGACAAAGAATGACGTATGACAGGACGAGTGTTTTCTGATTGCGATCAGCCGATCGGTTCCCTCGGGACCAACTACCATAGCAGTGCTTATGGCATGTACTTCTACAGATTTAGACACGATGCTGTCCCCCAATGTACGCTATGCTAATAAAAAAAGAGCCCATGAGGGCTCCTTCCAGTTAATCGATTATGACCAATTCAAATGGTCATATCACCTTCTGAACCCTGCCGCTTCTGAGGCAGCGTGTGCATACTTTGATTGTCCGAGGTGTTCCATCGATCAAGGTTTTTACATTCACGAGATTAGGCTTGAAAACACGTTTGACGGTCACGCCGATATGCTGACCGACACCACCTTTCTTCTTGGCCTGACCTTTTCTGGTTACGCTATTGCCGGCAACCGTTCCTTTTCCACAAATCTCACATCTTCGTGCCATGTTCTATCCGCCTTGTGTGTGTCTTTAATTACATGTAAGCGGGTGCCCGAAAACCTTGCACAGGAATTGTTTATCCTTATGAGCAGTGGTGCAGGAACCGGACTTGATCCGCAACTCGTATGAAAATATCAGATTCTGCAGAATATGTAAATACCTATGACCAGTCAACAAAGGGAAATTCACCGATGTTACAAGAGCATTGCGTAATCGGATGTAACACAATATCATACAAATATGATTGATAATCGAATCGAACGAGGCCTTTTTTCATTTTTACTGCCTCAGGCATGCACTTTGCTCATCGGGCGGCTTCGCAATGAATTATGGAAGCTTACCGGAGATATTTCGTTCAAATCGCTGCTCGGTTTCATACCGTTGGTGTGGACTGATACCAACATACATCAGAAGCATACGCCCGCATTGCCTACGCCGATAATTCCCTTCACCATGGACTGTGTCGCCAGAACGATTAACGATACGCTGTATTTGAATGACCCGAACCAACCGTTATCGCGCATCGTTCAAATATTATCGGACAGATACGCTGACAACACGATGAATACACCCGAACTATTTGCTGCCAAACAAGCCGGGATCCTGTTAGGCAGAACATCGATTGAAGCCCTGCAAGCCATTCAATCGATGGATGTCTCATTACCGATCGATGATGTCAGAATAGCTTTTTTTACTGTTACGTACGATCAGAAAATGAACTGGGATGCATTGGTCGCCTATAAGAAAATTTTCGAAATCCACCTCGTGTGACTCTGGAGTACCCTGTCTTTTTAGTATATGCTTAGTTTTGCTGTCCACCCGGACGGTGACCAATTATTGGGGGGTCGTGCCATGCGAAAAAAACGCATTGACAGTGTATCTGTCCTGATAATCGGAACCGTAGTTCTGATTCTCACCATGCTGATTACAATTTCTTGCTCCAAGTCGAACGACAGGGCCGTAAAGAGCGGGAAACGCACATTGTATCTTTATAACTGGACATATTATACTCCGGATGAAGTCATCGATCGGTTCGAAAAAGAATTCAATGTCGATGTCGTACTTGATGTATATGCTTCGAATGAAGACATGTTCACGAAGTTGCGTACCAGCGGCACCATCGGATACGATATAGTCGTTCCCTCGGCTGACTATGCATCTATCATGATACATTTGGATATGCTCCATAAAATTGACCATTCCAAGATTCCCAACCTCAAGCACATCGATCCTTGGGTGACTTCGCTTGCGACATATGATCCGAATCTTGATTATACTGTCCCGTACTTTTTGGGTGCGGCGGGAATAGCCGTCAACACAAAACATGTCAAGGAGTATGAAAAAGATTGGTCGATTTTCGGAAACCCTGAATTCAAAGGTAAGATGCAACTTCTTGACGATATGGTTGAGGTTCTCGGAATCGCTCAAAAAACATTGGGATATTCAGTCAATTCTCGATCAGCTGAAGAAATAGCAGCGGCCGGACGATTTATCAACGAGCAATGGAAACCAAATATCGTAAAATTTGATTCTGAAGGATTCGGCAAAGCGTTCGCCAGGGGAGAATTCTGGATTTCGCATGCGTTCCCAGAAGTAATCTTTGAGGAACTTCCGAAATCGCGTTGGTCAGATATAGATTTTTTCCTCCCTGAGAATGGGGGTCCGATGTATCTGGACAGCATGGTAATTCTGAAAGACGCCCCGAATGCCGATATCGCCCATGAGTTTATCAATTTCTTCCACCGCCCGGATATTTACGCTTTATTTCTCGATGAGTTCTATTTTGCCCCGACAGTGAATCCGGATGCTGAAAAGTACATGGAAACCTCTCCGTTTTATAGAAAAGAAGACTTGGAACATTATGAATTGAAACTCGATATGGCAGAGGCGTTGGAAATCTATGACAGCGTCTGGCAAACAGTTCGATACTACTAGGACGACCGGCATGATTATCCATAAGAAAGAACAGGCACCCGAACCTGTTTTAGATGCAAGCCGATGGCAACGAGTGCTGGAATTCTCACGCACCAAAGAAACCCCGTTTCAGCTGATTCTCGGGGATGTCATAGAACACAAATATGAAGAATTACAATCGCTGTTGCCATATGCCGATATCTATTATGCAGTGAAGGCAAATCCGGATCGGCAGGTCATCACGATCCTGGACAAGCTGGGCTCACATTTCGATGTCGCCTCGATCTATGAGATGCGACGCCTGCTGGACATGAACATCGATCCAAGCCGGATGGCTTACGGCAATACTATCAAAAAGCTTGAGCATATCGTTCAGTTTTACGAAGCAGGGATACGCGTCTTTGCCACCGATAGCGAGATGGACCTGCGTAACATTGCCAAAGCTGCTCCAGGGGCAAACATTCTTGTCAGGATCCTGACGGAAGGGGCTCAGACGGCTGACTGGCCTTTATCAAGAAAGTTTGGCTGTAATCCCGATATGGCAGCCGACTTGCTGATCCTCGCACGGGATCTCGGACTAATTCCCTATGGCATTTCTTTTCATGTCGGTTCTCAACAACGAGATGTTTATGCCTGGAATAATGCATTAGCGAAAGTTAGCGTTATACATAATTGGTTGATCGAACATGAAGGCATCCATATTCAATGCATCAATATGGGAGGGGGGTTTCCTGCCAGTTATCGGGAAGAAACACATCCGACCAGCATGTATGCTGCTGAAATATCCCGATTCTTGAAAGAATATTTTCCCGACACCGCACTTCGGATTATCATAGAACCGGGACGGTCGCTCGTCGGCGACAGCGGTGTGTTGGTTTCTGAAATCGTGTTAATCTCGCGTAAATCCAAAACCGCCCTCGAACGATGGGTCTACCAAGATTGCGGCAAATTTAGCGGATTGATGGAAACTCTTGATGAGTCGATCCATTACCCCATCCGTTGCGAACGGACAGGAGTATCCGGCAAAGTAATACTTGCCGGACCCACGTGCGACAGCATGGATACGATGTATCAACACTATAGGTATGAGTTACCGTTGGATCTCGTGTCAGGAGACAGGCTTTATTGGATATCTACCGGTGCTTATACAGCAAGTTATTCCGCCGTCGAGTTCAATGGCTTTCCTCCGTTACCGACGTATGTGATATGATTCAAGCTCTCGATCTGCCATATTCGCATTCCTATCTGCAATCGATCGAGAATTAGTAGGGGGTGATCAATGCCACAAGACGACACGATTTGTTTATTTTGTCACATCGGCAAAGAACTCATACTATCGGAAAACGAATTCGCATATGCGATCAGGGATGGCTTTGCGGTATCTGAATTCCACACGCTCATCATACCCAAGCGTCATGTGTCCAGTTATTTCGAACTCACCGATGAAGAGCTGCTTGCCTGCAACCGTTTGTTGAAAGAATCGCAACGGCACATCGAAGAAATCGATACTTCCGTCGACGGATTCAATATCGGAGTGAATGTCGGTTCGACTGCCGGACAGACCATCCGGCACTGCCATATCCATCTCATCCCAAGACGGATGAATGATGTTCCCAACCCCAAAGGCGGTGTCAGGCACATCATACCCGGTAAAGGAATATATTGAAGCGACATCTGGCCGAATGATTTCAAAACTCTCAAAGAGGCAAAAACCATGAAAGAAGATTCGCAGGAATAATAAAAATATGCTCAATAAATTTCTATTTTCCGCAACCAATGATGAGAATACTTGTTGGCGATAATTTAATTTCGGTTCTGTTGTACTAGACAATGGATATTGCTATACTCTAAAAAATATTTATCGCAATCCGACTATGGACCCAACATAAGGAGCATGTTTTGAGTATCAGAACTATTCAAGCCGCGATGGGTAGTATCCCGTTTGATACGATCATCAAGAATATACGGCTGGTGAATGTTTTTACTTCAGACATCTACCCTGCTGATATCGGCATAACTGATAATGAAATAGCGTTTGCAGGAACGATGACTCCGCAGCATCGTGCATTGAACCTTATCGATGGCGAAGGTCAGTTCGCAGTCCCCGGATACATCGACAGCCACATGCATATCGAGAGCAGCATGATGACTCCTGCCAACTTTGCAACAGCGGTACTTCCCCTGGGAACAACCAGTGTTGCCGCGGATCCCCATGAAATCGCCAATGTCCTCGGTGAATCCGGAGTACGCCTGATGTGCGATCGGTCGGTCGACCTTCCATTGCACGTGCATATGATGGCTCCTTCCACCGTCCCTTCGGCACCCGGATTCGAACAGAGCGGCGCAATTATCACCAATGAAGAAATCGAAAGGATGCTTCGGTATCCCGGAGTGCTCGGCTTGGGTGAAGTAATGGATTTTCTGGGCGTGATCGCTGGTGATGACAAGATGATCGCGATCATCGACGTGGCGAAAAAAGCGAAGGTTGTAATCGACGGACATGTCCCGACCCTGAAAGGGAAAGAATTACAAGCATTCGTCGCTTCGGGCATAGATTGCGATCATACGATGATGGATCCGCGGATCGTAACTGAGAAATTACAGTACGGGATGTGCGTACAGATTCAGGAACGGTTTTTTACTAAAGAACTCATGTCGTTTCTAAACACATTCCCGGTTCAAGACCGGATCATGCTCGTCACAGACGATGTGCCGATCAGCAGATTGGCATCCGACGGGCATGTCGATGCATTGCTCCGCCATTCGGTGGCATTGGGTCTGGACCCGATCAAGGCAATCCGCTATGTGACCATCAATGCCGCAAGCCGATTGCGGTTACATCATCGTGGCGCGATAGCACCGGGGTATGCTGCCGATATCGTACTCATTGATAATCTTGAACATTTTATGGCAAATCAAGTTTTTAGCGACGGTCAGCTGGTTGCCGAACACGGAACGATGCTAAAGAAGATCACCGCAATACCATTTCCGGAAGTAACCTATCACACCGTCAAGGTACCGAAGGTGACTCCTACGGACTTTACCATCCAAGTTGACAAAGACAAAGTGCTGGCGAATGTCATCATGCAAGATGGGAAGACATCACGCACAACATTGAGACAGATAGAGTTGAATGGTATCGACGGAAAACTCCAACAAGGTGAATTGATGAAAATGACGGTATTCGAGCGTCACAGCGGAAACGGTACGAAGAAGCATGGATTGATCGGGAATATGAAAGGTTTTCGTGGAGCCATCGCAACCACATACGCCCATGATTGCCATAATCTCGTGGTGTACAGTGCCAACGACGACGATGCCGCGATAGCAGCTAATGAGCTCATCAACACCGAGGGGGGAGTGATCGCGGTACTCGAAGGAAACATCCTCGCTTCTATCCGACTTCCGATCGCGGGAATTCTCTGCGAAGATGACAAAGAAACACTTGCGAAGAAATTTTCAGCGGTCGATCGAGCCGCAAAAGAAATTCTTCGGCTAAACCATCAGGAAGTCCTTACATTCGTCACCCTCATGCCGCTCGCGGTCTCACCCGAAGTTAAATTGACTGACAAAGGTCTTATCGATGTGATTCATAAGAAGTTTCTCCCGTTGTTGGCTGATGATATCGACAGACATGATACTAAGGTGGACTCATGAGCAAAAAGCGAAATTTCTTTTTCCTGTCATTTCCCACCACCTTTGCGCTATTGGTGTTGTTCGTAGCCCCGATGGTCTATATTCTCATCAACACGCTACAGCAAGACGGCATTGCGAATTTTGTTAAGTTTCTGACTGATAGTTTTTATCTGAATATCTTGAAAACTACCGTTATCATATCGCTCAAGACAACCGGGATCCTCCTGTTACTCGGGTACCCCACCGCCTATTTCTTAGCACGGACCACATCGAAATTAAAAAATACCATGATGATCATTATTTTATTCCCATTCTTGGTCAGCGCGGTCGTCCGGTCCTACGGATGGATGGTTATCCTTGGTAATAAAGGACTTTTGAATCAATTTCTCCTTGCCGTAGGGTTGATAGAGAATCCGCTAAAGATAATGTACACATCCCATGCTGTCATCGTTGGGCTCGTGCATCTTTTACTGCCGTATATGATCTTATCGATCACCGGTGTGATCCAGGGGATCGACAAAAACCTCGAATACGCAGCATCCAGCTTGGGATGCAATCCGTTAAAAACGTTCTTCAAAGTATTGCTTCCGCTTTCCACTCCAGGGATTATCTCTGGTTGTACGCTAGTGTTCACCTTGAGTATGACCGCCTATGTCACGCCCAGATTATTGGGAGGTGCGAATTTTAGGATGATGAGCACCATGGTATTCCAAGAAGTGAACGTGAATTTCAACTGGGGTCTCGCATCAGCCATCAGTTATATCCTGATGTTCGTCATCCTCCTATTTCTGGTGGTATTCAATCTCGCCACAGCCAGCATCAATCAACGCGTGGGAGGGCAAAAACATGCATGAAGACAGGGTAAGCCTCTTTCCAAAAATCGTCACGATCCTCGTGCTTATATTCCTCGTGGCTCCTTTAGTGGTGATTATTCTGGCATCATTCAGTCCGACAGTCCTGGTAGTGTTTCCTCCCAAGGGATTTTCCCTTAAGTGGTATGCCAATATTTTCACTTCTTCCACGAACTTCTTGAGCGGCCTCGGTAATAGCTTGAAAGTGGCCATAGTCGCCACGCTGATAGATATCGTACTCGGAGTCGCTGCCGCCCTTTCGGTCACTCGTTACACATTCAAGGGGAAACACCTGCTCATAGCATTTTTCACTTCTCCGATGTATGTTCCATCTATCGCTTTCGCGTTCGTGTTGCTAAGGGTATTCAGCATGATCGGAGGTGTTCCGGCATATCTGCGAATCCTTCTGGGGCACTCGATCATCATCATCCCATATATCATCCGCAACACCATCGCCGTACTGGCAGGATACAATTGGCTGCTCGAAGATGCCGCGGCTTCACTTTCGGCAAATCCGTTGCAAACATTCACTAAAGTCACCCTCCCCTTGATCAAACCCGGAATCATGGCGGGAGCGTTGCTTTCGTTTCTTTATTCGTTCGATGAAGCGGTTCTGGGCAGTTTACTCAGTTCTCCCAGATTTATAACCCTACCCATCCGCATAATGAATTACATGGAATTTTCATTCGATCCGACCTTGGCTGCTATTTCAACACTGTTGATTGTCATGTCATTGACGAGCATCGTGTTGATGGAACGTTTGATAGGGTTGGACATGTTCTTGAAATGATGAATTTCGGCCAAAGGAGACCTGGCAATGGCGATTCTACAACTAGATAATCTGACCAAACGATTCGGCAATTTTACCGCGGTCGAACATGTGAGTCTCACCGTCGCCGATGGGGAAATGGTTGCTTTGCTCGGAGAAAGCGGTTGTGGCAAAACCACGACGCTGAGAATGATCGCGGGTTTTTCCGAAGCTGATGAAGGAGTAATCACCATTGATGGCAAGGTGATGAATTCTATTCCCGCCTACAAACGCAACGTCGGTATTTTTTTCCAGAATTATGCCTTGTTTCCTCATCTCACCGCATATGATAATATCGCGTTCGGCCTAAAGGTCCAGAAACGAGATCGTCACGAAATTCGTGAGAAAGTGGGTAAGATCATCCACATGGTCAAGCTAGATGGTTTGGAGAAACGTTATCCTCGTGAATTATCCGGAGGACAACAACAACGGGTAGCTCTAGCCAGAGCACTTGTGATGGAACCTTCGGTCATGTTACTCGACGAACCGCTTTCGAATCTTGACGCGAAGCTTCGCATTGAGATGCAAGAAGAAATCAAGCGCATCCAACGCGTGCTTGGCATCACCACCATTATCGTGACCCATGATCAGGAAGAAGCTATTTCTTTGGCCCATCGTGTCGTGGTCATGGACAAGGGAAAAATAGTACAGGTAGGCCCTCCTGAAGAGGTCTTTGAGAACCCGTGCAATGCCTTCATCGCAGATTTCATGGGATTCGTGAATATCTTTGAAGGAACAGTCGAGTCTGTCGCCGATGGGGTAATGTGTATCCGTTGTATGGATAAGCTTATCGAGGCCGAAGCTGCGTCCTGTGATGAAATCGTTGTCGGAGAAGCGGTCAAGTTGGCGATACGGCCCGAGAAACTGCAACTTTCCGATAACAAGAATTCACACAATGTGTTCACCGGTACCATTGAATCCACCACGTATAAAGGCAATATTACAAGGGTGGAAATAAGTGGAATAATTACAGAGCCGTTGTTTGCCCATAAAAGTGATTTCTATCAAAAACCCGGAGATACGATAGGTGTCTATCTGCCTCCTGATAAAATTCGTGTGTTTAAGACCAAATAATTGGTAAAGGAAGGTAAAAGATGAGAAAATTCCTGATTTTGTTCGTGATCATGGTGCTTGTGATTGCAGCACTCCCTGCTGCGGGGCAAGCAGAACCACCTAAAACCGGAGCTGAGTACAAAGGGGTTGACCTCGTTGTAGCGACATGGGGATGGACCGCAGCCAATGTAAAGAAATTATCCGAAGCATTTGAAAAACAGTATGGCTGTACCGTCATCATCGATGAAACCAGCGGGAATGCGGACCGTTTGAATAAAGTCATCGCTCAACAGAAAAATCCTGAAATTGATGTGGTGATGATGTCAGAAAGTTTCTCCGCAATCGGCAATGATATGGGAGTGTTCGAGAAAATCGATACCAATATCGTTACCAACCTCAACAATCTGTATGACTTTGCCAAGAACGCTGACGGTTATGGCCCTGCATATTCACTCGTTCGTTACGGGATACTTTATGATAAAGACCGGGTACCGGCACCCGCATCATACCTTGATTTATTCAACGGAACGTACGATGGCATGCTTTCATTGCCAGACATGACCAGCACGGCCGGCCCTTACCTTTTGGTTGCCATCGCCGAAGCACTTGGCGGAAGCGCAGAGAATGTTGATCCGGCATTTGATTTCCTAAAGCAGAACGTTGGTTCGGTGGCACAGTTTTATACCACCAGCTCAGATGTCCAGACTGGCTTCACCACCGGTGAAATCGCTGTCTCGGTGTTCATGGATATGAATATGCCGATGCTGGCCCAATCGGGAATAAATATTGATTGGGTTGATGCGAAAGAAGGTAGTTTCTCAGCAGCAGCGACCATCAACGTGGTCAAAGGTGCCAAAAATCCTACGCTGGCACAACTGTACGTGAACTATCTGTTGAGTGATGAAATCCAGAATCAGCTGGCTGATGTCATTTCAGAAGCCCCGACTTCCAAGAATGCCACTATGAGCGCTGAAAAGCAAAAGTACCTGGCGTTCGGTGAAGATGCGGTCGCTTCTTTGCGTGCCTTCGACTGGGCATTCATCAATGACAACAAAGCGGATTGGATTTATCGTTTTCAAAAAGATGTTACTTCCAAGTAACCCGTTCTCATCATAGTCGAGAGGATCCCTCCATGCGGAGGGTTCCTTATCATGCTTATGAAGCAAGGACTTGCCATGGACAAAGAACAGCTGAAAACCCGAGTCTGTGAAAGAATCGAACAACAAAGTGAACGTATCATCGCGATAGGCAGGGACATATTTTCACATCCGGAACTCGGATTCAAGGAAACCAGAACGGCGAGAATCGTAGCTGACATTTTTCGTGAACTACAATTAGAATGCCAAGAGCATATCGCTATCACCGGAGTCAAAGGCATAGCCAAAGGCAAAGAACACAAGGCAAAGGTGATGATCATCGGGGAGCTGGATGCGGTGGTCTGTCCCCTTCACAGTCATGCCGATAAGCATACGGGGGCAGCTCATTCATGCGGGCACCACGCTCAAATTACTTCACTCATAGGAGCGGCCATCGGGCTCGCTCCGTTCAACGGACACCTTGACGGCGATGTCGTATTTGCAGCCGTACCCGCTGAAGAATATGTCGAGTTGGAATACCGCCAGCGACTCCGTGAAGAAGGCAAGATTGAGTTTTTCGGGGGGAAACAGGAATGGATTCGCCTTGGTGAATTTGATGATATCGATGTCGGGATGATGGTCCATTCGCATGCCGGTATTACCGAACCGAAGTTCCTTATCAGTTGCGACAGTTCCGGGTTTGTCGGCAAAGTTATTCAATTCGTTGGTAAAGAAGCCCATGCGGGCGCCGAACCTTACAACGGGATCAACGCTCTCAACGCAGCATCTTTGGCGATCATGGCGATCAATGCCCAACGGGAAACATTCCGTGAAAGCGACAGGATACGGGTCCATCCGATCATTACGAAGGGAGGGGATCTGGTGAACATCGTTCCGGCAGACGTGCGCATGGAAACCTATGTACGTGGCAAAACCATCGCCGCAGTGGTGGATGCATCGCAAAAAGTGAATCGTGCGCTCAAGGGAAGTGCCTCAGCGGTTGGCTCCGAAGTCCAGATCATGGAGATCCCAGGATACCTGCCCCTTCGGCAACATGTTGGAACAAATCAGATCTTCGCGGAAAACGCAGCAACATTGCTTGCTCCCGAATGCAACCTTTACGGATATGAACTCATGGGAGCCACCGATGCCGGAGATGTGAGCAACCTTATCCCGTTCGCACACCTGTCCGGCGGAGGGTTCGGCGGAAGCGCGCATAGCAAGGACTTTACCGTGACGGACGAACGGATGGCTTACATCCGCCCGGCGCAAGTAATGGCGATGTCGGTAGTGGATTTGTTATGGGATCACGCCGTTCTTGCCCGATCTATTCGTGATAACGATAAGGCTCCGCTTGATCGAAACAGTTACGTGACATTCTGGAAGGAATTCAATCGCGTTATCTAGCGGTCAGATCAAATCAATTTTTGCACCCACGGTGACATCATGGATGGGGATGCTCTTGTGTATCGCGCATCGGGCGAAAAAGCCTGTGCAATGACACGGATACAACTCATTGATCGAATGCTCCTTAAAGAAATCAATAGTTCGCCGTGTCTGCTCATGCTCTTCAAAAAGATGTAAGCCGCCTATCACACCACAGACTCGATTATCACCGGTTACCGTCATAGCATGCCTGATGATATTGCATATCCCGCTGTGTGAGCATCCGGTAATGATGTAATTTCCTTGTATGCCTTGATATACCAACGCGCTGTCATCCAACATGAAATCCGGGACAATCCCGTCTTCACGGATACATGTCCCGATCGGTTCACTCTTCTCAAATTCGTAGTATCTGGGGATTTCTCCGAGAAATATGATGCGCTCACTTATGTTCATCGGCTCTTTGGTCAATACCATGCGACAAGCTGAAGCTATGTATCGTGAAGAAACTGTGATACCGAACCGATTGCCTTCGTATTCTTTTTCCGCTACCGCATCGGGATGTGAAACGAAGCGTTTGCCCCGGCAATCGTATGATTCAAACAGAAACTCCAGACCGCCGGAGTGATCCGTATGTCCATGGGAAAGGACTACCGTATCCACGCTGCGTAAGTCGATACCGAACGCAACGGCGTTGCGGATGAACAAATCTGTGATTCCCGTATCAAACAGGATACGGTGTTCGCCATCTTCGATGTAATAGCTTAAACCGGGTTCTCCAGAATAGTAACGTCCTACAGAAGTATTATTATCAACCAACACGGTTAGTTTCATTGCGATTATCCCTTACATGCATATGCTGTAGAGTATAGCGTGCCAACACAAATTATAAGAGCCGTCATTATATGTCAACCATAAGAATTCCTGGAATTCCAAAATCCACTATCTTCTCTATTCTTCCATTCTGTATGTAGGCACACCCACCTTGGGCATCATCGGTTGAAGAAATGGAATTAATCATGAAAACATGCCGATCGGCCATGCTGATGTCCTTTCTCATGATTCGAAGAAAAGGTTGCCGTTGCCATCTCGCTCTTCAAATACGGTGAAAAATGTTAGATCGCCGACAATCACATGTGTGAAAATGGCACAAGATAGAAAAGGCAAATGAGCATCGGCGATACCACAGTATACATCCATGATCATGCTGCTTCACCAATCATTCGGTGTCGTGTTGTTCCCAGGCTTGATCATAGTGCGATAACAATTTGGCTCTCCAAGAACATAGATGGCGCATTGTTTACCCATGCAAGCGAATGAACTATATTATGGTGTAAAATCAATACATTTGCAAACCTCCTGGGAACATAATCGTGTTATAATAAAAAAGTACATCCATCTTGCTTCCTTTACTGCTGCTCATAGAATCCTAGGATCTAGAAGCTATGGTTTGTAAAATAATCAGATTTTGGAGTATGTACGCATGAAAGCAATGTATCGTCTCTGTGTCATTGGAATGGTGTTGATCGTTTTAGTTTCTTGTTCGTCAACCCGACCAATCCAAGAACAACCATTTGAAAACACCAAGGAAATCGCCCAGGAAATCGGAAACTCCCTCGTTACAGGTCCCGGTGATGTGAGTGCCGTGAGCATTGCGATCATGCACGAAGGCAGAATCATTTATTCTGAGGGATTCGGGAAACGAGATATCGCTTTGAACCTTCCGGTGGAGACCGATACCCGTTTCAACATCGGCTCAATCAGTAAAATATTTACTGCGACTTCAATTTTAATGTTGCAGGAAGACGGTTTGCTCAATCTTGACGATAAGGTCGTCGATTTGTTTCCCGCCTTTTCCATGGCTGACCAACGGTATGCCGCCATCACCGTGCGGATGCTTCTCGATCACACTTCCGGTATGCCGGGGACCAATATGCGCGACGGATTTTCCACCCGACTCTCCTCAGAGTATCTTCAGCAATCGTTGGAGGAATTTTCATTATCGATGCTTAAACATGATCCAGGAGCGTTCTCACCCTACTGCAATGATGGTTTCACCGTCGCACAAGCACTGGTCGAACATCTTTCGGGAATATCGTTCACCCGATTTTTACAAGAACGGATCTTCGAGCCATTGGGCATGGTCGATTCATCCGTGGGATTCTACCCGCAAGATGAGAACATGGCTTACGGATACGCAGAACGCGAGACTATGCTTCCCAAGGAGTACGTGAATATCATCGCATCCGGCGGCATTACCTCGACCGCAGAGGATCTATGCAGATATTCAAACATGATCTTCGATGAAAATCTGCTCAGCGAATCATCCATTAATGAATTCCTGGCCGAACAAACACCTATGTATGTGGAAGATTCGAATTTCAGCAAACTGCTCACGTTCGGACTTGGATGGGACTTCACCTCATGGGAACCCTATCAAAGCCAAGGTATCCAGGTTTTGGGAAAAACCGGAGGAACTCTCGAATACACTTCGATGATACTCGTGCTTCCTCAATCGAAAAGCACCGTGGCAGTCCTCTGCGCAGGACATATGGATCCCCTCGAAACCACGCTTCCCATTGTTGACGCATTGCTTGCAGAATCGGGCCAACTACCGCTAAAAAACAAATCCGACACACCTCAAATTGAGGATACCTGCCCATTGCTTCCGGATAGTGAAAGATTCAGTGGATTCTATGGTTCGCTCGAGGGCTTGTTCCGTATCAGTTTCGATAATGAAGATGCCGCCATGCAATTCGAAATCTATGATGGATCGAACTTTGTTCAAGACAAGAGTGCCCGTCATATCGGCAATGGTATCTTTGAAAAAACTGCTCAGGAATCCTGGTATGTATTCGAAACCCACTTTGGTGTCCCGATGCTCATGGAACTCAGACCGTACAACCAGGCTGAGATTTCCCTGACCCCTTTGGATCACCAAAGACCTGCTATCGCTCATGAATTTACCGCAGGTAATTGGCTGCCTACAAACATGCTCCCATATGAAATGTACATGCCATTATATTCTACGGCATTCATCGAAGAGCTTCCCTGCCACATCTACATCGATAACACCGTTTATGCGATCACAGATAGCAGACAGACATCGATGGTGCTTCCTACGGTGCGGGACCAGTCGCCCCCCAGGCTCGATGAAGCAGGTCATCTGGTAGTCGGACCATATGTATGTGTCAACTTGGTTGATATTCCCGCCTTGGTATCTGGACAGTCCATCGTAGCGGATAGTACAGCTACTTCCATTTGGCGGAAAGTCACTGAACAGGGAACCTTTGTTTGCACCGTACCCGAGGGAGGAAGGATTATTGTGCTCGGTCCCGATTTATCAGAACTGGAAGACACCCTTTTCAGTGGAAAAGAACAAATCGAAATGGACATCTTCGGTTCCTATGTAGCCTTCATCGGAGAAGACGACACAGTGTTCGAACCGAATATTACGTTGTGAGGACCGAACGAAGGTTGACTGAGTCCGTCAACTGATGTGGTACCCTACTAGCAGACACTGAAAAGGTGGACAATACTAGAAGAGCCATCGGGAGGTGTAGGCAATGGCG
>Ga0265294_10000411_pt1 | contig 57269 bp, 44 predicted proteins | sample MunlanPumphouse3_FD_192504 | JGI IMG/M metagenome (GOLD analysis project Ga0265294, IMG submission 192504) | Groundwater microbial communities from a municipal landfill in Southern Ontario, Canada - Pumphouse #3 | ecosystem: Environmental > Aquatic > Deep subsurface > Groundwater | place... | reverse complement strand
ACTCGGCCGTCAAACGCTGCGTTGCCAATGGTAGTGCCTGTATAGCTTGTGCGAGAGTAGGTCGTTGCCGGGGCTTATTTAAACATTAGGGCGTCTCATTAGAGACGCCCTTTTCTGTTTTATATCCCTCCCCGACTCCTTCATAAATCTTATTTTTAATTCTGAATTTCTTTTTCCTTGAATAATAGACAATTAGAATGCTAGCATCCGTCCCGTATGAATTCGCTCAGGACGGATCGGGAAATTCTGGAAGAGATTTCTCACAAATTTCAAATTTATGGGGAGCTGCTTCATGCTGAAGTATGCAAAATAGGCCATCTTAATGAGACTTATACTGCAACTTACTACCAGGCAGGTGCTCGTATTCGTTATATCCACCAACGAATTAACACTGATGTTTTTAAAAATCCAGACCACGTAATGGAAAATATAACCCGAGTAACAAAGCATATTCGGGATATTCTTCGCCGGGAAAGTATTAACGAGGTTACACGCAGAACATTAACTATGGTCCCCACCCGGGAAGGCAAGTCTTACTATAGGGATATTAACAATAATTGCTGGCGTACCTTCTTTTTTATTGAAGGCACTCGGACTTACGATGCTGTCATAAACGAGAAGCAGGCTTATCAAGCAGGAAAGGCTTTTGCCCAATTTCAAAGCCATCTTGTTGACCTTAAAGGCGAACGCCTCCATGAAACTATCCCTCATTTTCATGACACCCGCAGACGTTTGGAAGCTTTTCATCAGGCCGTTAACACAGACCCTTTTAATCGGGCCGAAACAGCAAAACGAGAAATTGAATTCATTAAAAAACGTGAAAAAATAGCCGGAGTGATCTTAGATGCTCTAGCTGACGGCTCCGTCCCCGAACGTATCACCCATAATGATACAAAGCTCAACAACGTCATGTTCGATAACAGTTCAGATGAGGCGATGTGTGTTGTTGACTTGGACACTGTTATGCCCGGTTCAGTCCTTTATGATTTTGGTGATATGGTGCGAACAGCAACAAGCCCAACTTTTGAGGACGAACAAGATTTGTCAAAAGTAAAAGTACGCTCTTCCTTTTTCCAAGCCTTAGCTCGAGGGTATGTGGAAGGGGCCAGTCCTTTTTTGACTCCCAAGGAGAAATCTCTTTTGACTTTTTCTGGCAAACTTATCACTTACACCATCGGTATTCGTTTTTTAACCGACTATCTTTTAGGAGACAATTATTTCAGAGTGCACAGGGCCCAGCATAATCTGGACCGATGCCGCACACAGCTAAAGCTTGTAGAGAGTATTGAGAGCAAAGAAACTGAGTATCAAAAATTTATAGATTCTCTCTAAAATATGGAGGAGCATCTAACAGCTTTTGTAACTGTTCCGGATCAGTTAACAGCTGATAACCTGGCAGATGCTCTATTAACTAAAAAAATCGTAGCCTGCGTCAATATACTTCCTCCCATGCAATCACGGTATTGGTGGAAGGAGAATATTCAAACTGACTCTGAACAGCTCCTAATTTTTAAACTACCTTCTAAAAACTGGGAACTGTTTAAAGACACAGTTGTTGACAACCATCCATATGAAGTTCCTGAAGTAATCGCTCTTCCTATAGTGAAGGGCAATGAATCCTATCTAAAATGGTTAGGGGAAATGACCAACTCATAAAATCAAGGCGCATTTTAATAGGGTTCACACCTCTCGCCTTAATTGCTCTCATATTCTTTATTTTCTTGGGTGGCTCCGGTTGCAAAGTCGCATCAAGCACCCGCGATGCCTATCTTGTTGGCATTTACGCACCCGGAAATTCCACAAACTATGCGATGCTCCGTGATGTTGGTTTTAGCCACATTGTTAGCTCAGCTAACCTAGCTAATTTGGATGCAGCTCATTCTGCAGGTCTTCGGGTTATCGCTCCCCCGGGATTACAAGCACATCAGAATTTCGATACAAAGCGTGTTTGGAGAACCGTGCGAAAGGCCGATAAACACCCTGCTCTTTACGCCTGGTATCTCATAGATGAGCCGGATATGAGCAAAACTGATCCCGGCGATGTCCAACACCTTAATAGTTACTTAAAAGCAAAATCCATCAAAAAGCCCACTACCCTGGTTATGTTTAAGGGCTATGAAGCTTTTGACTATGCCAATATACCCGACATCATGATGCTCGATAGGTACCCGATTGGCTGGCAACCTATTGAAACCTTCAGTAAACATTTGCGGTTGGCTCGCTATGCTGCCGGACCAGAAAAACCTTTGATCGCAGTGATTCAAGTGTTTGATTGGAGCTACTATCCACAAGTATTTGGAGCCGAGGGCAAAAACACCCGGCCACCCACACTTGAAGAAATACGAAATATGACCTGGAGCTCCCTTGCTTTGGGAGCTACCGGAATTTTTTATTACTGTTACGACAGCGGATGGAAAATGAAGGAGCACCCTCAACAATGGGATGACCTTCAAAAAGTTGTGTCAGAAATTCGTCTTTTTGAGCCGCTTTTTTCAGCAGAACATGATTGGTGGGAGAAAAAAATCCAATACCTGAACCCAGAACAAAGCTTCAACGAGGTCTATGAGCCCTCAATTCTTTCTGCAAAACTTATTGTTAAAAAAGGAAATGAGCACTTAGCCGCAGGCGAATATATTGTCTGTGTAAACACAACAACTCAATTCATCGATTTCAAAATTTCGCTGCCTAGTATTCGTAATGGATCTGTTCTTTCTCGGAATGTGCCTGAAATGGCAAATCACCTTTCTGAATCACGAGATGGCTTTATAACTGAAAAACTTGACCCCTTCCAGACTCGCATTTACGGGCCTCTTCTATTATATTGACTTGAGACTATGAAAATTCTAGTCATAGAAGATGATGAAAAAATTTCCTCCTTCATCGCTAGAGGATTGAAGGAGAATGGGTACGTTGTAGACACCGCTACTGATGGATTGACCGGGCAGGTATTAGCTGAGGAAGGCCAATATGACGCAATTGTAGCCGATATTATGCTTCCAGGTCGCGATGGACTGAAAGTCATCCAGGAGCTGAGAGCAAAAAATAAGTCGGTCCCTGTTATCTTTCTGAGTGCAAAATCTTCCGTCGAGGACCGGATAGCCGGCCTCCAAGCGGGTGGAGACGATTATCTTGGGAAACCTTTTGCTATCAGCGAGCTTACCGCACGCATTCAAGCCCTTATCCGCCGCGCAACAGTCACAACAGCACCATCTGAGCCGACAGTACTTTCCCACGGTGATTTAACTCTTAACCTTTTAACTCGAGAGGTTCATCGAGCAGGTCAAAAAATCGAGCTCCAAGCCCGAGAATTCACTCTTCTCGAATACCTTTTACGGAATGCAGGACGCTGTGTCACAAAGACGCTCATCCTCGAACATGTCTGGGATTATAATTTTGATCCTCAAACTAACGTGGTAGATGTATTGGTATGCCGGCTTCGAAACAAAATTGATAAGGGTTTTAAATCATCCCTGATTCACACATTGAGAGGTATGGGGTATATCCTAAAATAAAATTGTGAATCCCCTCCCCTATTGACGTAAGTTTTAATCCTTCAATCCGCCGATGAGCCCTAATCACACCCAAGATAAGCCACAGCGAAATTTTGCTTTCGAGCTGAATCTCCAGTACACTCTTTTTTTCATTTTATCCGCTTCCATTCTTTTTTATGTCGCCTACAAAAATATCTACGATTATGTAAAAGTTCGTGATGAACAGGCCCTCAAACAAAGATTACTTGAGTATAAAGATTGGTACGAAGGCGGAGGAATCCAGCGTTTAAATCAGCGTTTCTGCGCTGCCTCCTCTTTGGAACAAGAAAGTTTTTTTATCCGAATCGTAGATGAAAAAATGAACATCCTGTTTCATAGTGATCCCAATCTTTTCACTAATAGCGCCCCTTCTCAGGTGACTTCCAATACAAACCTTAAGTCAAGCCAACGTCCCCGGGAAGCATGGATATTTATAGAAGATCGGCTGGCAGACGGACGGCGCATTCAGGTAGGTAAAAGCGTGAATGACTCTGTGAGGCTCCTGCTGCAAATGAGAAATGTTTTTATTTTAACCATGGCGGGCTCTGCTCTCCTGGTCTTCAGCGGCGGCGCCTATATGACTCGCCGGGCCCTGCAACCCATTCGACGAATGACTGAAATCGCACAAAATATTATATCCACAGGCAACCTTGATGACCGAGTCCCCTCACATAAACGGAGGGATGAACTGGACAATCTGGCGCATCTTTTTAACACCATGTTGGATCGCAATCAAAGTTTGATTCGTGGGATGCGTGAAGCTCTGGACAACGTAGCACATGATCTGCGTACACCAATGACACGGCTTCGCGCATCAATGGAAACCGGCCTACAATCTTCGGGGGAAGATATCCAAAAAATGAAGGAAGCCCTAGCAGATGGCATGGAGGAAAGCGACCGAGTCCTCACTATTTTAAAAGTATTGATGGATGTATCCGAAGCCGAGGCCGGAATGCTGAAATTACATAAAAGCGTTTTTAATGCAAAAGTACTTCTCTTGCGAGTAATGGACCTTTATGAGTTCGTTGCTGAAGATGCAAAAATCCAGCTTAAGACGGAGTCCCTCTTTGATCTGCAAATCCATGCTGACCAAACCCGCTTGGGGCAGGTTCTGGTCAACCTAGTGGATAATGCGATAAAATATACAGAACCAGGGGGGACCGTTTCTATAGGGATGGAAAATACTCCTGAGCATTTGGCTTTTTTCGTTGCAGATGATGGTATTGGAATTTCGCCAAGCGAACAGACGAAAATATGGCAACGCCTTTACCGCTGTGATACCAGCCGATCTCAGAAAGGATTGGGACTGGGATTGTGTATTGTAAGAGCCGTAGTAGAAGCTCACGGGGGGACCGTTAAATTGGAGAGTGAATTGGGAAAAGGCTCCCAATTTACTCTTTTACTTCCTCATTCTGCCCTACCTGCCTCTGGCTCTTGAAGACACCCTGAAAGTATTTATTTACTTTTCTTGAAAAAAGGGAGTGTCTTAAGAATATCGATGGCCCTGCCTAAAACTGGATCGTTGATTGCCGGTGGCAAAGACTCTCCGGTTTTTGGTGTCTGCTCCGAATCCGTCTGAACCCCGTTGTTTTGCATTTTCACAAGCTCCGCTTCATTAATCCGAACCGCAGCTCCATTACTGGACACGACCGATTCATTTACATAAACGGGACGGCGACTGGTAAAAGGATCTTCTAAATAGGCTTGCTCATCCGCCTCGGAAAGAGCTACACACACATCCGGAGAAATACCGCCTGGCAACATCCATGCCCCATCTTGGAAACGAACTGAATCTACGGCTATCCGCATCAACTGACCGTTAGAAAGTTTGAAATCTTTGAAAGAAATTGTTTGTCCTGCCGTACGAGAACCAATTAGGAGAGTTTTCCCGGTTTTCCGCAAAATCGCCGCCAGAACCTCGGCTGCACCAGAAGTTTTCCCATTAGTCAGGAGAATGTAAGGAAGTGCCGAAATTTTCTTTAATTCGTCATCTACAGAAACAGGACCTGCCGAATAATCCTGATTATTAATTGTAAAAACTTGAGGTGCCTGATCTAAGGGAATAAAAAAAGAAGCTATGGCGGCAGCAGATTTATAATCCACACCCACAGAATTACGCAAATCCAATACGATCCCCTTCAGGTCATTAGTTTGGGATAATTTATTAAACTCAGAAAGAAATGACTGCGGAGTTTCTGAAGTAATTTTACCCAGCCTGATCGCTAAATAGTGGGAATCATAAAGGTGCGTTTTACATAATAAAACATCATTTGATGGCTCAGTATTTCCCTCTTTTTCTGATTCTGCGTTCAACAATTGTATCGCAGGAGACAGCTGATCAACCAGGCCCTGAAGAGCTTTTTGGTCAAGAGCCCCTTCTTTATCCAAGCCAATCATGTGAGTATGGATCAGTTTTAGAGCTTCATTGAAAACTTTCAAATCAGGCTCTGTCGCTGTTTGGGCAAAGGCTGCTATTCTAAAGGACAATACGCAAACACCCACTGCCAGTGAAATAGATTTAATTAGTTTCACGTTATATCTTATCTCTTAATTTATTGATTATCCACAAATGCTTTCTGAGCAATATCAGGGCGATAGTAAACGCCGTCAAAATGAATCTGCCCCACTGCCATATAGGCTCTCTTATGAGCCTCTCTGAGTGTATTTCCCCAAGCAGTTACCCCCAAAACTCGTCCTCCCTGAGTGAGAATAACATCCTCTGAAAGCTTTGTTCCAGAATGGAAAACTTTAGTACAAGGAAGAGAGGAAACGGAATCCAGACCAGCAATTTTTTTGCCGGCAATATATTTACCGGGATATCCTTGAGAGGCAAGAACTACGCAAACCGTCGGCGAATTGGAAAACTCCAGGGAAATATGATGCAGGGTTCCTTCCACACTGGCCATGAGAAGCTCTACGAGGTCATTCTTTAAGCGAGGTAAATAAACTTGAGTTTCCGGATCTCCAAACCTGGCATTAAACTCGAGAACTTTAGGCCCCGACTTTGTCAACATAACCCCAGGATAAAGGATGCCGCGGTAATCAATCCCCTCAGCTTTACAACCGGCAAACCAAGGCTCAAGCACTGATCTGGCAACTTTCTGAAATTCTTCTTCGGAAAGAAAAGGTGTCGGAGAATAAGCTCCCATCCCCCCTGTATTTGGGCCTAGATCATTAGCGTAAATTCGTTTGTGGTCTTGGGATGTTGGAAAAAGCCTCCAAGTATTCCCGTCACAAAGAGCGTGAAGAGATATTTCAGTTCCATCCAAATACTCTTGGATAACAACACGCGCGCCAGCTTCTCCAAAAGTTTTATCCTGAAGAATGGTTTTAATCCCATTCTCAGCTTCTTGCATGTCGTTGCAGACGAAAACGCCCTTCCCTAATGCCAAACCATCTACCTTTACAGCACATCTGCCGTGAAGAGACTTTGCAAAGTCTATTGCTTCCTGGAAGGAGGAAAATACACCTGAAGCTGCCGTGGGAACTCCATAGCGCTCCATGAATTGTTGCGAAAAAGCCTTAGAAGACTCAAACTGTGCAGCCCTCTTATTGGGCCCCCAAATAACCAATCCTTCTTTTTGAAACAGGTCTACAATTCCCATTCCTAAAGGATTATCGGAACTCACAACCGTAAGATCTGGTCGTTGGACCTTAGCAAATTGAAGGAGCCCTGGCAGGTCTTCGGGAGAAATTTTAATACATTCAACAACTTCTCCATTAGAAGAAAGTCTTTCCTGAGCTATGCCGGCATTCCCCGGTAAACACCACATCTTGGTAGTGTGCTGCGATTGAGCTAACTTCCATACTAAAGCATGCTCTCTTCCACCAGATCCAACAACCAGTATTTTCATTTATCAGCTATTCTCTCGTATCCAACACCATATCATCTACTGTGCCAATCGCCCTAATAAAAGGCAGCACATGAGCCGTGTTAGGGACAACAATATCCAAAACATAAGGCTCCTCTGAATCAAGCATTCTTTGCAACGCATCTTTTAAATCGCGCTTAAAAACAACTCGCTCTGCTTTGATTGAGTAACCTTCCGCAATTTTGACGAAATCCGGATAAAGGACTTCCTTCCCTGAGAAATCACCGATGAATGTGTTCGCATGCAGCCCTTGGTAAAAAAGGTCTTCCCACTGGGCAACCATACCCAGATATTGATTATTAAGAATAATCTGCTTGGCCGCAATTTTCTCCATTTTTGCCGTGGCGAGCTCCTGGATATTCATCTGGAAGGAACCATCTCCGTCTATGTTAACTACTTGCTTATCTGGGCATCCTATTTTTGCACCTAACGCAGCCGGGTAACCGTATCCCATGGAGCCCAGTCCCGCAGAAGTCAGAAAAGTTCTTGGTTTTTTGAATTGATAAAACTGAGCCGTCCACATCTGATGCTGTCCCACTCCCGTCACAATGATGGTGTCTTCAGGAACCATTTGATTCAAATGATGAATGACCTCTTGAGGCATGATAACCTCTTCATGTTTGTCCTGATGAAAAAAGCGGATATGTTTAGACTTGGCCACTTTCGAACCAGCATTCCAAGTAAGAGGCGCTTTCTTTTTCCATTCGCTGATCTTCTTGTGCCAAGCTGAAAAATCGGCCTTTAGAGGGCTCTTTTCAAGCATTTGATTCATTCGAGCCAAAGCATCACAAATATTACCCTCAATCGGGTAGTCAGCTCTTTTATTCTTGTTCAGCTCCGAAGAATCGATATCAATGTGGACAACTTTTGAATTCGGCGCAAATGCCTTTACATTACCAGTGACCCGATCATCAAAGCGACAACCGAAGGCTAAAAGCAAATCAGTTTCCTTCGTGGCCCAGTTGGCATAAGCCGTTCCATGCATCCCAAGCATCTGGAGAGAGAGAGGATCATTCTCTGGAAAAGACCCTACACCCATAAGGGTTGTTGTCACGGGAACTTGGGTCAGCTTCACAAACTTGCGCAGCTCATCACTCCCGTTACTGCTGATGACTCCCCCGCCCACGTAAAGAAGTGGCTCTTTGGATTGTTCAATCAACACCAATACCTTTTGCAATTGTTCGTCAGTAGCTTTCCTATCCGGCCTGTAACTGCGAAGGTTCACGGGGGCTGACCAATCTTCAGGCAATTGAGTAAGGGATTGTTGAATATTTTTTGGAATATCGACCACAACAGGCCCGGGCCGACCCGTAGAAGCAATATAAAAGGCCTCTTTAACCACCCGAGGAATATCCTTAACGTCCGTAATTAGAAAACTGTATTTACAAATGGGCAATGTAACCCCGAAAATGTCAGTCTCCTGAAAAGCATTTCTCCCGATGAGCATCATGTTCACCTGTCCAGTGATCACCACAAGAGGGATCGAATCAGCAAAAGCGTTAGCAACCCCAGTAACCAAATTGGTAGCCCCGGGCCCGCTGGTAGCCATGCAGACACCAACCTTTCCAGTAGCTCTGGCATATCCATCTGCCGCAAAAATGCCGCCTTGTTCATGTCGCGGCAGTACGACTCTCAGAGTGCCTCGACGGGCCATGGCTTGATGGAGATCCAGACTGGCCCCACCAGGGTATGCAAAAACAGTCTCCACCCCTTCACGCTCCAAGCTCAGGACCAAAAGGTCACATCCCTTGATTGGTGGATTTGGGTGATTTGAGCAATGTTGATCGGTTTCTTTCATTGGGAATTAATCCGTTAATTTTAAAGTATAGACTCCTCAACGGCAAAAGGAGGAATTTGAAAACAGGAAATGACGCTGATTCAAATGGAAAAGACGGCAAAAACAAAGAACACACCTACCGGGGAATTGAATAAAAAGCCAATACCCCATGAACTTTTCAAAAGGTGTCAAAAATTGTGCCATCGCAATATGAGCCGGACATCCAGATGGCATGAAAGTGCTCCTAAACGTCCACTCAGACCAATCTACTCTGAAATTGGTATAAACTCAACAGCTAAATACATCAGCTCCGCCTGGGGAATCTTCACTGGAAGATGATAGAAATAACGCCTCCCCCCTGATTCTTCCCTTCTCCCTGTCTCAAAAACTGGACAGAGGAAAATGCAGGCTCACATCAATACGACATTCAAAATTACGTGCCTAAACCGAGACTTGGACTCTTATACTCTTATCCTATTTTTCCCTTATCATGATCAGCAGCATTTTGTATTTTTTTACCGCTTTCACCGAATGAGGAGCCCCGGCAGGCATCTTGATCATCTGCCCCATTGTAAGCATATATTCCTTTCCGGAAATAACCACTTTAGCTTCTCCATCCAGAGCATAAACAAGAGCGTCATAGGGGGCAACATGTTCTGAAAGGCCTTGTCCTTCATCAAAGGAGAAAATCGTCACCGTTCCGGCTTTTTTTTCTATTACGGTCCGGCTAGCAACCACTCCCGCCTGGTATTCAATTAAATTCTTAACTTCAGTCGGATTCTCTAACATATCTTTATGCTGTTTAATTAGTAGTCCTGGCAAAGGCTATTGTTGCTATGCTGCCACTGAGCACTTTTGCCAATTTTCGTAAGCTATCCGCTGTTTGCCGTTTAGTCAAAAAATTTAGACGTTTAATTTTTTGCAGAGTCCGCACTTACTCGATTGGAAGAATACAAGCGTGATCAACAACGCCATAAAAACCAATCTGCCTGACTAAAGTGATTCCATAGTTTTCTCAAAATATCCGGATTCAATACTTATTTCTGCTAGACAATTTTTAAGAAATCCTATATTCCTTCTGCATTGTCATGGCATTTCCTGATCACTTTTATGAAGAGCCGAGAAAGACTCTGTTGCCCCCCACACATCCTTCCAATAAGGACGAAAGCCATTTCCAGGAGAAGTGGATGTACCCTTTCTGGGCGCACCAGCGGCTTAGGATTGATTCCCTACAAACGATAAATGGAATTCCAATAAAAATACTTCACCCCGGTTTCAGCAATTTGGAGTCCGGTCCAGACTTCAAAAATGCCTTTATTGCCATCGGGGATAATCCTCCAAGACAGTGTGATGTCGAATTAGATATCGATACTTCAAACTGGCAGCAACATGCGCACCATCTAAATCCAAGTTTTAAAAATGTTGCCTTACAGGTGGTTTGGAACAAGCCTAAGCACCTTCTGGCGACTGAAGGACGAGCCATTCTACATTTGAGAGAATTCCTTGATTCCCCACTTGAAGAGCTATTGGAGTGGGAAAACTCTGAAGAAGCGAACGATATCCCTGACAACACCCTTGGAAAGTGCACCTCTTTCTTCCAAAATTTCAGCGAAACTGAATGCAACTCACTCTACAAACAAGCGGCTCTTATTCGGATTAAAAGCAAATCACTGTTCATAGCAGCCACTGCCAGAATATATGGCTGGGAGCAAGCACTTCTTGTCCATCTATTACGAGGCTTGGGATACAAGCAAAACGCCTGGCCAATGCAAAAACTAGGGGAATTAATGCCTTCAATGAACGTTCCTCTGGAAAACATGCAGGCCCTTTTGCTGGGAATTGCGGGAATTATCCCACAAAAGCTATCTAATTCAGAAAAAGATTCTTACATCCTTCACCTCTGGAGCGTATGGTGGCGACACCAATCCGAATGCTCTGCAACTATTTTCCCTGCTGGTATATGGAATTTGAGCGGAACACGTCCAAGCAATCACCCGCAACGAAGAATTGCGTTGGCAGCGCATTGGCTTACTGATCCGGGGATTATTCAAAAAATAGAGGAATGGGCACTATCCAATTTTCAGATAAAAGACGCTGTGGAAAAACTCGTAAAAATACTCTCGCCCCAAAAGGAGGATGATTTCTGGGAATATCATTATACTTTGAATTCGAAACGGTTAGATAGACCGATCCCCCTTTTGGGAGAAGAACGTGTCAAAGATTTGTTTGTAAATGCAATTGCTCCCTGGTTTTGGGCCAGAACCAAAGGTAATCCAACCCGTAAGGTTGAAAATCAGATTCTCGAACGCTATTTCCAATGGCCATATTGTGGGGATAATGCACAACTGCGACTGGCAGTAGAACGCTTTTATGGGAATTGCTCTCCCAAGCGATTGAAATATGCCTTCCAACAGCAAGCTATCCTTCAAATCAATGCCGATTTCTGCAATAAAACGAACCCTTGCTGTCATCACTGTCCCCTAGTGGATTGCTGGCAAGCGCTATTAAAAATCTAATGACCGATAACAGCCCAGAATAAAATTGAGTTTAACGGATTGAAAAATTAAGGACATTTTGCCAGAATTGTGGGGTATGAAAAATTTTAAGAGATTTCTTACGTGGTTGCCCGTCTTAACGATACTATGCGTGTTTGCTATTGGCGTATCACAAAGTGGTTGTCGTGTTAAAAATCCTACCATTAAAGTCGAAAAATACAGTCGTGCCATCCGAATAGCATGTGTTGGAAACAGCATTACTTGGGGGTCCGGCATTGAGGATCGGGATCAAAATTCTTATCCTGCAACAATGAGCCGTATTCTGGGCAATAAGTTTGATGTGCACAATTTCGGTGTGCCGGGAGCTACTTTGCTCAAGCATGGAGATCATCCCTATTGGGAAACGGCAGCTTTCAAAGAAGCCCAGGACTTTAACCCGGACGTAGTCATTATCAAGCTCGGAACCAATGATTCAAAACCCCAGAATTGGAAGTATAAGGATGAGTTCATGTATGATCTCAAGGCCATGATCTCTAAATTCAATTACATCCCAAGCAAACCACAAGTTTGGCTCTGCACTCCATGCCCGGTCTATGGAGATGGGCAATGGGGGATTACTCCTAAGGTCGTTGAAGACGAAATAATCCCAGCAATTCGCCTGGTAGCTGAAGAAGGCCGCATCCCGCTGATAGATATTTACAGCGCACTGAACCATCACGCTGAATTTTTCCCTGACCTGGTACATCCCAATGCTGAAGGTGCCGAACGCATGGCTCGCACTATTGCCGGAGCACTTACAGGCATTGAATGAGCTAAAATTCAACGAGTAGGTTTGGGACGTTTAACTTCGTTTGAACCATAAAAATGAATTCATTCACGCGTCCTCCGATGGAGCGTATGCTCCGAATACACCAAATCATCCGGGATACCGATTTGGGGAAGAGGCGATTCCGTAACCCCTACCCCAATGCCAGTGATATTGCGGAGATATTGGAGGTATCAAATAAAACGGTTTTGAGGGATATAGAATTCATGCGGGGAAGGCTCGATTTGCCTATTGAGTATGATCCCGTTAAGCACGGTTTTTGCTACACAGAACAGGTCGTCTCCTTTCCTACAATTCAAATCAGTGAGGGTGAGCTTTTCTCCTTACTGGTCGCACGTAAAGCCATTTCTGCATACCAAGGGACCTCTTTTGAGGAACCCCTTAAAAATGCTTTCCGGAAATTAGCCGATTCCATGCCTGATTCAATCAATATTCACCTGGATGATTGGGATCGCTCCGTCACCTTTCATTCTTCCACAGTTTCCATCGTGAAACTGGATTATTTTAATCAATTGGCTCAGGCTGCGATCCATAAAGACCAACTCTTAATTTCTTACAAAAAGCCAAATCAAAAAGAGCCAACAGAGCGTCTCATTGATCCTATACAACTGGTACACGTTGGCAACGAATGGTATCTTTTGGCCTGGTGTCACAAAAGGAATGAGTTTATTACGTTCCATTTATTGAGAATCCAAAAGATCGTTAAAACGGGCAAAAAGTATACGCCCCACAAAGGTTTTTCTGCGGAAGCTTACCTGCAGGACAGCTTTGGAATTTACAGTGGAAAGGACGTCCACCAAATAACGTTGTGGGTGCACAAAAATGTTGCAGATTATTTCCGTGAAAAAAACTGGCATTCTTCTCAAAAAAATGAGGAACTCGCCTCTGAGAATCTGAAGGTTCACTACACACTCAACTCCCTTGAAGATATTCAGCGCTGGATACTCGGTTGGGGAGGTCTGGTTGTTGCACTGAAACCTAAAGAGCTGAAAGAAAAAATCCGGAATTCGGCTGATAGCATCCTTAACGCCCACACTTCAAAATAAGTCAGAGTCTCAAGTAAACGTCAGCAACAAAATATCATCTACACTTGGAAAAATCTGGAGGATATACAGTCATCGCCTTTTGTTTTGTTCAAAATTTATATGACCTCCGTCTCCTTTTTGGGTATGCTGAGAGCGTGAAAATGAAACAGTTTGATTTTCATACCTCCGGGATTGGCGCTTTTTCAAGCATATTTATCTGCGCCCTCCTTTTAATTACGGCAGCAGGGTGCAAGGTCGACTCTCAAAATACTGCTACTTGGACGCCTCCCCAAAAAATCCAGATCAACACGCCTTACTTCATTCGGACAATTGAGAAAAACGGGATGGATGCTATCAAGCAGGATGATCCTGTTATCCGGTACGTCGCCACAGCTCGTTATCCGGAATATGCATCCCTTTCCTTCACTTCACTCAACGAGTATATTCAGGAATACGTTAGCGAAAAACTGGAAGATTTCTCCGATGTGATGCTCACCGGCAGTTACCAGGGAGTTTTTCCCGAAGATAGTGTTTCCGAAATGAGTATTGATTTTACTCTTTTCCATTACACTTCCGCGTTCACCAGCATCTTCTTTGAAGGTTTCGAGAAAACCCCGGCTGTTCCAAAAGGCTTCAAATATTATAAGTGCATTAACTATGATGCACTGAATGAACAGGTACTACTTCTGGAAGATTGCCTTTTGGGAAGTGAGGAGTTTCAAAAATTTTCAGAGATTGTCGGCCAGAAAATTGCAGAACTGAACCTGGGCGTTACTGAAGAACAAATTAAAAACGCCACTGACCCTAGCAAGCCTGAAAACTATGAACTTTTTATTATCCGGCCAGGTGAATTTTTGGTGTTCTTCCAGCCCTTTCAGCTTGGCCCAAAAATCAGGGAACAAAAAAGGGTGAGCGTCTCTTTTAATGAAGTGAGTGTCCAGCCCTTTATACAGGACATTATCGCCTATCATTCCTGGTTAGAGTTTAACGGGAAATAAGAGAACACTGTTTTTATCTTTTACCGAACATGAATGCTGATCAACCCATGAATAACGAGGAAAATGCCTTGTCAAATAGCACGGCACCTGATTTTCCACCTCTCCAAAAAGGAACTCTTTATCTTGTTGCAACACCCATCGGCAACATGGAGGATATTACTTTAAGGGCCATTAGAACACTCAAAGATTGCGATGTCATAGCGGCCGAAGACACTCGCAGAACGGGACTCCTGCTTCAAAGACTGGGATTTCGAAAACCTCTCCTCAGCTATCACACTTTCAATGAAGCTCGCAGAGAAAACGGATTAATTCAGCGTCTCAAAGAGGGGAAGATAATAGCACTGGTTACAGACGCCGGGTCCCCGGGTATTTCTGACCCAGGTCAACGCATTGCATCCGCGGCGATAGAAGCTGGCTTGAGAGTAGAGTCGGTCCCGGGGCCTTGTGCCTTTATTGCCGCACTCTCTGCAAGCGGACTCCCTACAGATCATTTTTATTTCCTCGGTTTTTTACCCCACAAATCAGGACAGCGGAATAAATCCCTGACATCAGCGCTTGCATGCCCGGGAGTGGTTGTTCTCTACGAATCCCCTTATCGTATTGATAAACTATTGCACGAATTGCAAACGTTAGCCCCTGAAAGGAACATTGTACTTGCCAGGGAACTTACAAAGAAATTCGAAGAGTGGTTTCGCGGCACCCCCGCAGAGTTGATTGAAAAAACCAGCAAACGTTCGCTCAAAGGCGAATTTGTAGTGCTGATAGGACCATCTGATAGCAACCTTCCGGCAATCGATTCGGACTAAGGTCCTTGGTCTTTTGCTTTTTGGACTTCAGTGGGATTATCCAGAATAGGTCGAGCCTCTGTAGGAAGAATAGCCTTATTCAATGAGGGTTCCTGGTTTGTGACATTTGAAGGCAATACGATGGGTTTCAACTGCTCCGGATCAATCTGAAGTATTCCTTCCGTGCGAAGTTCCTTATACTTTTCAAAAGTGAAATCAGAAGCTTCTCGAATTGCATCTGCTATTTGCTTAGGCGTCATTTCTGCCAAGAGAAAGTTTCGGTTACCCTCAGCCGCTTGATCCCCGGCAGATGCCGCCAGTGTACTCCACTTGTAGGCTTGCACCAAATTGGTTTCACCACCAGTTCCTTTAGCATAGAAAACACCTAAGTTAAACTGAGCGGAAAGATTGCCCTGCTGTGCCGCTTTAAGAAGCCACTTTTCCGCCTCAGGCAGGTTCTTCTCAACGCCCCTACCCTCCAGATAATAAACTCCTAAATTGGCCTGAGCAGAGGGATATCCGGCTTCGGCTACTTTCTGAAAAAGCTCAAAAGCTTCCTTTTCATTCTTTTCCAATCCCGTCCCCGTCGCATACATCGTGGCCAAATTATAAACCGCTTCAGGAATACCCAATTCGGCCGCTTGGCGTGTGTACTCTGCGGCTTTTGCTAAATCGACATCAACCCCAATTCCTTTAGCATAGTGAACAGCCAAATTAAACAGCGCGTCCTCGTTGCCTGCCGCCGCCGCTCTTTTAAAACAGTCCACGGCCTTTACGGCATCTTTGGCGCCGCCCTCGCCGGTTACATAATAAACGCCCAAGTTAAACAAGGCACGATGATGTCCTTTTTCGGCGGCTTTCTCAAAATATTCACGCGCTTTAGTTCGATCCTTCTCGACCCCATTACCTTCATGATATTTAACACCCCAGATAAACCACTCCTCAATCTGTGTCCGCTCGGCAACCTTCTTGATAAATTCTTCGGATTCCGCTTCACTTTTCAGTTTTTCTTCGTCTGTCGAGGGAGTTTCAATCTTCCCTTCAGTAGGGGAAGCTGATTTGCTTGAGTCTACTTGAACTGATTCAGAAGCAGCCAATCCCGATGTAATCTTTTCTTGTTCAGGCGACTCCAAAGGCGAGCCAGCCTTCTTCTTGCAGCCGCCCAAAACCAATGCAAGCGCAACTACTCCTAATAAAATAAATTTAAACGATTTACCTCTAATGCAAACCATGGTGCTAGTTTCTCATAATCTACAAAAAACAGCAAGTTGCAGTTACGGAAAAACGCCCTCAATTTGGGAAAACGAAGCTCGGCTTCATACGCCAAGGAGGTGGGGGTGAGGAACCCCTCTGAAGAAACGTATCCAAGCCGAGCTAAATACTCTTAGCGCCTCGTCTGAGCGCTGGGTTCAGTATAGTATTTTCCGGTAAAATGTCAACCTTAAATCGGGGCAAGTTTGCTTTTCCCGTTTTTGTAATAATCTCAATCAGAGGAATAAAACAGCCACCCCAGCAGAGCGGAAGGTTTACTGGCAGAAAACACTCTTTTCTTCCATTTTCTTCCAAAAAAGACTCAAAAACTATCCATCTTGATCAGAATTTGGCTTGAACGTTTCCCCAAAAAAACCAACAATATGTCTCAACGAGATTGGTGTTATGTCACGAATTAATACTTCATACGAATTGGCAAAAGAGCAATACGCTGCTTTTGGTGTAAATACCGATGCTGTCTTAAAGAAAATGGCAACCGTTCCCATTTCTCTGCACTGCTGGCAGGGTGATGATGTGGGTGGCTTTGAGGCTAAGGGCGATTCTCTGGGAGGAGGTCTGGCTGTAACCGGTAATTATCCCGGCAAGGCCCGTACCCCGGATGAATTGAGAGCGGATGCAGAGAAAGCTTTCTCGCTTATTCCCGGAAAACATCGCTTCAATTTGCATGCCTGCTACATCGACACAGACAAAAGAGTAGAGCGCAATGCAATTAAGCCTGAACATTTTAAAACCTGGATGGATTGGGCTAAAGGTTTGGGAATCGGAGTAGATTTTAATCCCACTTTCTTTGCTCATCCCAAAGCTGCAGATGGACTCACGCTTACACATCCGGATAAAGGCATCAGAGATTACTGGATTGAGCACGGAATCGCTTGCCGCGAAATCGGAGCCGCTTTTGGCGAAACGCTTGGTTCTCCCACTGTCACGAATGTATGGATACCCGATGGCATGAAAGATATCCCGGCAGACCGTAAATTCTTCCGTGAACTTCTGGTGGATTCCCTGGATAAAATTTTCGCAAAGGAAATTAATCCTAAGTACAACCTGGACTCGATTGAGGGAAAACTTTTCGGCGTCGGTCTGGAAAGTTTCACTGTTGGCTCCCATGAGTTTTATCAGGCCTATGCAATAAAAAACAACAAGCTTGTTACCTTGGACAGCGGTCACTATCACCCGACCGAAACCATCGCGGACAAGATATCCAGCATATTCCCGTTTGTGGGAGAAATTCTTCTGCACGTCAGCCGCCCTGTCCGTTGGGATAGCGACCACGTGGTCATTCTGAATGACGACCTGTTGGCAATCGCTCAAGAGTTGGTCCGTGGAAATTACTTAGACCGCACTCATATTGGTCTTGATTTCTTTGATGCCAGCATAAACCGCATTGCAGCCTGGGTCATTGGTACCCGGAATATGCTCAAAGCTCTTCTCACTGCCATGCTCGAACCAAGCAGCATGTTGGCTGAATTTGAGCGAAGCGGAGATTACACTTCCCGTTTAGCGATAATGGAAGAACTCAAAACTCTGCCTTATGGAGCTGTTTGGGATTATTACTGCCAGACAAATAATATCCCCGTAGGCACCGCTTGGCTCGATGAGGTCAAAAAGTACGAGAAGACTGTACTTTCCAAGCGCTAATTGCCCGTTTTAAACGAAGGGAAATTCGCCTAAAAAAGAGTTTCCCTTTTCCCAAACATCGTATGGTTCGGGAGTTTCACTTTCTTTAAAAAATTTTATAGTCATTGAATTATGGATGCTACAATTAATATGTCTGATCCTGCAGTAAACCCCGCTTTGGGTATTATTATTTTCATGCTGGGCGGTTTGGCCGGAGCCGTCTTCTATTTGCCATTTAAAAAAGTAACTCAATGGGCATGGGAGAGCTATTGGTTTGTTTATGCCTTGTTCGGTCTGGTCATTGTCCCTTGGGTTATCACGGCAATCACATCTCCCAATGTACTCACTGTGCTCAAAGAAGCTCCGAGTAAAGAGATCTTCTGGTGTTATGTTTTTGGCGCTATGTGGGGATTCGGCGGGTTGACTTGGGGCCTCATGATTCGCTATCTGGGGGTAGGTCTGGGACTGGCCTTAGGCTGTGGCATTTGTTCTGCAGCGGGGACATTGCTTCCTCCGATCTTCAAAGGACAGGTAGAGGCTTTAACTGCCACCAGTAGCGCTCAAGTTGCATTATTCGGCGTAGTTATTTCGGTGATCGGAATTGTCCTGATTGGCGGAGCTGGCATCTCAAAGGAAAAGGAACTCCCTGAGGAAGCTAAAAAGAAGGCCGTAGCTGAATACAATTTTAAAAAAGGAATTATTGCCGCCTTGTTTTCAGGCTTGATGAGTGCCGGTATGGCCTTTGGATTAAACAGTGGCTCTCAAATACAAAGCTTAGCTATCGCTGGTGGGACATCTCCTGTTTGGCAGGGAATGCCCGTGCTGGTCGTTGTCCTACTGGGTGGTTTCACGGTAAATGGCCTCTGGTGTTTGGCCCTGAACGTAAAAAATAAGACCTTGGGTGACTACACTAACATTAAGGCACCCCTGGTTTGTAACGTTGTCTTTGCCGGTATTGCGGGAGCGATTTGGGTCATGCAGTTTGTTTGCAATAAAGCCGGAGAACCCTCGATGGGAGATAAAGCATATGTCGGGTGGGCCGTGCTTATGGCATCTTCTATTCTATTTTCAACCATTCTAGGTATCCTGCTGGGAGAGTGGAAAGGGACTGGCAGTAGGACTAAAACTCTGTTGGGAGTTGGTATAGCCGTACTGCTTGGATCCTCAGTTATTACGGGATGGAGCGGCTATCTTAAAGGGGAAAAGAAAACTCAGCCTGATGTAACTTTGAATGCTGAAATTTCAGCTCAAAACAGCGAAGAAACGCCCCAGTTAGCGGCACAGAATGTTCAGGTGGAAGCTGAGGCAATTAACAGTACTGCTAGTGCGGCTGCAGACGAGAAAACCGGGGGGAATATTACAATCATTAAAGCAGACCTCTCCGCAACTAATGCGCTTCCACCCCAAGCCCCCTCTCCCGCTCCAGAGCCGATTGAAGGAATTGACACAAACAGAAAGTAAACAGAATCAAAAAAAAGTATGAAGCAAAAAGTATATTTGGGCGTTGATTTGGGCGCCGAGAGTGGCCGTGTAATTGCCGGCCTCTGGGATGGCTCCAAGTTGACATTGGAGGAAATGCACCGCTTCGGAAACGGCCCCGTGCTTTTGGGGGATTCCATCCGTTGGGATGTCATGCGCCTTTGGAGCGAGATCCAACAGGGTATGTCAATTGCCGCTAAACATTTTGGAGGAGATATCGTTTCCATCGGTGCGGACACCTGGGGCGTAGACTTTGTTCTGTTGAATAAAGAAGAAGAAGTTTTGGGGATGCCTTATCATTATCGTGACGCTCGCACGAACAATGCCATGGAAGAAGTCTTTCAGATCGTTCCTAAGGCAGACATTTTTTCGGACACCGGATTGCAATTCATGCAGTTCAACTCCCTCTATCAGCTTCATGCGTGGAAGAAACACTCCCCTGCCCTTCTCAATTCTGCTGCCACCTTTTTAATGATGCCCGATTTTCTGCATTGGTGTATGAGTGGAGCCAAGGTCGTTGAATTCACAAATGCAACGACCACGCAGTTTGTCAACGCTACCAAGCGCAATTGGAGCAAGGACATCTTAACCAAATTGGATATTCCCAGCCATTTCCTTCCGGAAATAGTAAAGCCCGGCACTCATTTGGGTAATTTGAGAGCTAATCTGGCTGAAAGAACGGGTCTGAAAAACGTAAAGGTGGTTGCACCGCCAACCCATGACACGGGGGCCGCCGTTGCTGCTATTCCCACCCGCAGGACTGGTTCGGCTAATTGGGCCTATTTGAGCTCAGGGACTTGGTCTTTGATGGGCGCTGAAATCCAAAAGGCTTCCTTAACACCGCAGACTCTGGCTTATAATATGACCAACGAAGGAGGCGTAGATGATACTTATCGCCTGCTTAAAAACATTATGGGAATGTGGTTGGTGCAGCAGTGCAAGAAGTCCTTTGAAAAAGAAGGTAAAAATTACACCTACGCAGAGCTGGAACAGATGGCGACTAAGGCTACCGCTCTAAGGTCCATTGTGGATCCGGATGATAGTCGTTTTTTAAATCCGGCGGACATGCCCAAGGCGATGCAGGAATACTGCAAAGAAACCGGACAGCCCATTCCTACAACCGAAGGCGAGCTGATGCGCTGCGCTCGTGAAAGCCTGGCTTTAAAATACCGTGAAACCATGTTGGCCCTCAATGAACTCACCGGTGAAAAAATCGAAGTTCTCCATATCGTGGGGGGCGGCTCCAAAGACACTCTGCTTAATCAGATGACAGCCGACCTCTGCGAGGTCCCCGTAATGACGGGGCCGGTCGAGGGAACCGTGATCGGTAATCTCCTAACCCAGGCAAGAGCCGATAACGAACTGGGCAGTTTGGGAGATTTGCGTGAGGCGGTAAGAGCTTCTTCGGTAGTTCGCACTTTTGAACCCAATAAATCCGCTCACTGGGATGAGGGTATCAAATGCTTTGATAAGCTCAAAAAGTTACGCAAACTTTAGTAATCAGAAGATGAAGAAAGAGGGGCAAGCCCCTCTTTCTTTTGTCTCACTTCTGATCAAGATAACCTACTTTTTATTTCCTAACCCCAGTTTTTCACGGCAATAGCGAATGCTGGCTTCCAACTGGGGAATTTGATATTCCGGGGTCCAGGCATTGTCAGCTGCTTTATGGGGCTTACAAGTTTTGGCAATTTTAATCAATCGAGCTAAACCCACTCCTTTTAGTTCAGGCCATAGCTTCAAATGGTCTTCCGCTAAATAAGGCATTTCATAATTAAAACCACTGATAATCTCTAAAAAACAGGGAATTTGGGGACAGAGTTTCTGGAATCGTTGAATATAATCTTCCATCCCGGTGTATCCTTCTCCCATAGCGGTCCATTGACAGCACAATCCCCTATCAGTCTCCCAAATGGCAGAATCTCTGATCCCCGTTGCCTGAACATAAGGAGCTAAAATCTCCAGATTTGTCATGGGATCCTCCAAGGCCCACACCGCATTACCAGGATCGATCGTTACGCCCACAAAATCCTTTCCGGCCATTTCCACCAAGCGTGCCAGCTCCCAGGCTTGCATATCGCCCGCGTGGTTTTCTACTGCAATTTTAACTCCGGCATCCAATGCTTGAGTACGTACCTCCTTTAAAACACCTACCATGTCGCGAATGGGAGTCCAAATACCTCCTTTTGCATTTCGATCATCACGGGAGCCCAAAACACAGCGCACAACTGGACTGCCCAAATAACCGGCAACTTTTATCAGGAGGCGTAAAAAATCCTCGGCTGTTCCATACTTATCACTGAACATTTTTGAACTTGGGCAAACACTCAACCCTCCCACATAGAGAAAAAGACCTAAATCATCCGCCTTTTTCTTTAAATCTCGAAAATAAGATTCTTCCAGGCTATCGTACACTTCTAGGTCTGAGAATAGAATACAGTCTACTTTCTGAGACTCAGCCCATTCCATAATTTTTCCGGCTTTCCATTGAGTCGTTCTAATTGAAAAATTATCAAATCCTAATGGAGTTTTTCTGCCCTCGCCTGCCTTCAAGTTCTCAGCTGAATGACTAAGAGCAGCTCCGTTAAACAAGCTTGCTGACACTGACAGAGCTACAGCACTCTTAACAAAATCTCTGCGTGAGTTCTTCATAATATCGGTCGTACTAGTAGCACAAAGCATTCGTGAAAGAAAGTTTTTTTGGAAAAGGCTTTACCTTCGACGTGTAAATTTTAGACTTTGGCTGACGGTATCTGTTGGAAAACTATGCAAAAAACTTTTCAAAAGTGGCTCATGGCATTCATTGCAAGCGCGTTTCTTGTGACGTTTGGTGTATCCTTTAGCATCCAAACTCGCATAGCTAAAGAAAACGCTCTTCTATTGATTGGGCTGAAAATAGAGGACGCAAAGAAGCAGCTTATAATCAATCAAAACAATCTTCAAAAAATACGGTCTGATTCTGATAAGTCCGCTCTAGCAAAAGTTCGCAGTTTTGCATGGATGATATATCTCTCACCCTCAATTCTGACTAATCAGAATGCACTGCAGACGACTGTTCAGAAACTAGGGGCGGATGAACTGGTTGTCGTGGACGATAAGGGAATTATCACTGCTTCTTCTGTAATCGAATACCTGAACTTTGATATGGCCTCCTCTCAGCAATCGGCCGAATTTCTAAAGATTCTGCAGGACCCCACCCTAGAAATAGCACAAGATCCCCAGCCAAAAGGCTTCGACGGAGTGATGATGCAATATGCAGGAGTAAAACGTTTGGACGCCCCGGGCTTTGTGCAGATTGCATATCACGCAAAACGGCTCCAGGAAGCCATGGAAATTGCCACCATTGAAAAGCTGGCACCGGGATTTCGCATTGGAAAAAACGGGAATATTTTGATTGTTAAAGATGGGATAATCAAAAGCATTGCGGACGAAAAATGGCTCAATAAATCGATCGAAGAATATGGAATTCCCAAAAGCCAGCTTGAATCGACATCTGATGGAACTGGCTTTATTGCTGAAATATCGGGCATAATGACTCTTTGTGCATTTGAAAGATTTAACGGATATACCATCCTGGGTACCCTTCCTCAAGATGAAATGTATCTGAGCCGCAATAGTAATGCGACACAGATCGTTCTCTTCGACTTGCTCTTATTTGGGCTAATTTTTACTCTTATCTCTATCCTTGTACAACGCCTGGTCATTAACGGTATTTATAGTGTGAATCATTCTCTTTCCAGAATTACGAAGGGAGACTTGCATGAAAAAGTACATGTTGAAACAACTCAAGAATTTCGTTCCCTTTCAACAGGAATCAATGCCATGGTGGCAGCACTCAGACAAGCAATAGCGGATGCAGCCGCCCGACTGGATGCAGAACTTGAATTTGCAAGGGCCATCCAGCTCTCAAGCCTGCCGAAAGTGAACGCCATTCTGGATATAGCCAAACACCAAAAAAACAAAAGTTTTGACCTCCATGCCATCATGTTTACAGCAAAGGAAGTAGGTGGAGATTTTTATGACTTTTTCTTTATAGATGAGCACCATTTGGTCGTCATTATCGCCGATGTTTCCGGTAAAGGGATTCCGGCAGCTCTCTTTATGATGACTTTAAAGCCTTTGATTCGGGGTTATGCTGAGGCCGGCCTTTCGGCAGCCGAGGTTTTCACAAAAACCAACAGTCGCTTGTGCGAAAGCAGCGACAGCAAGATGTTCGTGACAGCTTTCATGGGAATTTTGGATACCCAAACAGGAAAATTTACTTACGTAAATGCAGGCCACAATCCTCCCTTAATCCGCCGTAAAGAGACCGGTTTTGTTTTCATTAAACCCCGACCGGGCCTTGTACTGGCGGCGGTTGAAACAATCGAATATAAACAAGTCGAAATACAGATGTATCCAGACGATATGCTCTTTCTTTACACGGATGGAGTTACGGAATCTTTAAACCCTGCACTTGAGCTTTTCTCCGAGGATCGTCTCCTCAAAGCACTTAATAAAATTCCATCAGACGCTTCTCCTGCGGAAGTTCTCATACATATTAAAGCGAATGTGGACGAATTTTCTCAGGATGCCGCACAGGCAGATGACATCACTATGTTAGGATTAGAGTACAAAGGCCCTGCAACTTAATATATTCAGTCTGGACAAAATCCTCTGCAAAATTATAAGCTCTGCTCTTGATGAAAACGTTCATGTCGATTATCTGTGGATTGAGCGCCCTTACCGTGGTAATAACTCTTTCATTTTTCCCCGTCTATCAAGCGCAAGGATCAGAGGAAAATTCAAAAAAACAAGAAGCACCTCTTCCTGGCAAACAAGTTTGCCAATCTACCCCCTCATTAAATTACCTCCTCTTTTTACCCGAGGATTACACTGAGGATAACTTACAATCTGAGGGGGCTAAAAAATGGCCAGTGATCGTTTTTCTACATGGTTTGGGTGAGCGAGGTGATCGCTTAGAGGACCTCGCGAGACTGAAATTACATGGTCCGCCGATGCTTGTTGAAAAGAACTCAAAGTTTGAATTCATTGTTGTGTCTCCACAATGCCCAACTGACAGCTGGTGGCCGTGGAATGTGGATAAACTCAATGAAGTCTTGGACCAAGTATTAAAGAATGTGAAACAGGCAGACTCGAAAAAAGTATACGTGACCGGGCTCTCTATGGGTGGTTTTGGCTCTTTTAGCTGGACCATCAGAAACCCTGAACGTTTTGCTGCCGCGGCTCCGATCTGCGGAGGAGGAAGCTTCCATGAGGCATGGGGATTACCCTCTCAGAAAGCCGCATCTTTACGCACCCTACCGTTCTGGATTTTCCATGGAGGATCTGATTCAGTTGTCTCTTCTGAACTCTCAAAAGAGATGAAAAAAGGCCTTCAGACTTTTGGTGTAGAAGAAATCAATCTCACTATTTATCCTGAGGTAGACCATAATTCCTGGACACAAACCTATGCCAATCCAGAGCTTTACCGCTGGTTTCTGAAACATTCCCGATAGTAGGAGTCCGGTTTTAAACTTTGCCCAGTGAAGTTCTCCATTGTTATCCCAGCCTTCAATGAGGAGGCTCTGCTGGATGAATCTCTCAGTAAACTGAAGCAGTCCCTGGAAGTTTTTCTAGAGGAAGGTCACAGTTACGAATTGATTCTGTGCGATAACAATTCGACGGATCGGACGGCACAAATTGCGCTCGGTCATGATGTTCAGGTCATCTTTGAATCGGAGAACCAAATATCAAGAGCAAGAAATAAGGGGGCTTCTATTGCAAGCGGTGACTACTTCATTTTCATTGACGCAGATTCATTTGCATCTAAAGCACTTTTCAAAGAATTTTTAGAAAAGATTAGTCAGATGAATGTTTTGGGAGGTGGTGCTCTTGTTTACATGAAAACCAACGGCATCATCTCCTTTATGGCCCTTCATTTATGGAGGTGTATCAGCAGATTATTTCATTGGGCCCCTGGTTCTTTTATTTTTTGTCGAAGAGATGTTTTTGAAAAATTAGGTGGGTTTAGCACAGAGTATTTTGCCTCAGAAGAAATTGAATTCAGCAAACGGCTAAAGAGGGAGGTGCGATGCCAGAAAAAAAATAAGGCGCGGATCGTAATCCTCAAAAACTCTATTCTCACATCCGATCGGAAACTGCATCTCTATGGTGTGAGCGACCACCTCAAGCTAGTATTCAAATACCTTTTGAAAGGTGAAAAAATACTCAAAAAAAAGGAGAACTTACCCATCTGGTATGATGGCAAGAGATAACCTACACTTCGCTCAACAAGGATTGCTGATTTAATATTCCGCTGATCCGCTCTTGTTCATCCAACGAAATCAATCCCGATTGTACTCTGGACCATCCGTGCCAGCGCAGAGGTCTCCAGCCTGCGGCATAGGCCGCTTGTCTCAGAGCTGTCGTTTTAACTCCAGGATTAATTAAATCTGCAATTTCATCGTTCATCAGGAAGAACTCATAAATAGCTACTCTTCCACGATAGCCGCTCTGTTCACATTCTAGGCATCCCCTGCCCAACCACGCATGAAGGTCTTGCCTTGGTATTGCCAGAGCCTGTTTCATCTCTTCGGCTATTTCTATAGGAATATTCTCATCCTGTTCTTTGCATTGCACGCAAATGCGCCTGGCCAATCTCTGAGAGATGCAGCATACCAACGAAGAGCCTATTAAGAAAGGTTCAATGCCCATTTCCAGCAGTCGAGTAATAACGCTGATGCTATCATTAGTATGTATTGTGCTAAATACCAAGTGCCCCGTCTGAGCTGCACGAACGGCAATTTCTGCTGTTTCGACATCCCGAATTTCACCGATGAGCACCACATCCGGATCGTGTCGTAATATGGCACGCAATCCCGATGAGAAAGTCAACCCAGCTTCTTCTCGGGTTTGTATCTGGCAAACGCCTTCCAACTGATACTCAATAGGATTTTCTATTGTTATGATTTTTCGGCCTGTATCGTTCGAGTGAGCCAAGGCGGCATAAAGTGTTGTTGTCTTTCCGCTGCCAGTAGGACCTGATATGAGAACGAGCCCCTGAGGCAATGCCGTTAACCGTTGGACCAGTTCTTGCTGACGAGCCGTCAATCCAATTTGCGTCAGGTCCATAAAAAGGCTCTGCCGCCCCAGAATACGCAAACAAACAGCCTCTCCATGGCGAGTGGGAATGATGGAAACACGCAAACCATATTCTTCATTTTCGCTCTTCATCGCAATGCGCCCATCTTGCGGAATCCGTCGCTCAGCTATATCCAGCCCAGCCATAACTTTCATCCTGGAAACAATTGCTTCATAGACTTTGCGTAAATCAAGAGGCACGGGGATAGATTGCAGTATTCCGTCTATTCTGTAACGCAGGCGGATAGAAGAGGGATAAGGTTCAAAATGGATGTCGGTGGCTCCCAATCGCAGCGCCTCAAGCAAAATCTGGTCTACGAAAGAGATCGTCGAAGTTTCAGTCGGAGCCCCCTCTTTTTCCTGGTCTTTGATGTCAAAAACCACCTCTTGATTTGAAATCTGTTTTTCACCCTGGTCTGAGCGAAGTTTTTGGATGGTATCCACACCCAAGCCATAAGTCTTCCGAGTCAGGGATCGAATCATGCTCGGAGTGCTAAGGACAAAATGAATGCGTTTGTTGGCTAAGAGGCGCAGGGCTCCAGTCTCGTTTAAACTGAGTATCTCGGAGGAAACCACCGTTAAAGTACCGTCTTCCGTTTGGGCAATCGGCAGTATCCGGTAATGCAAAAGTGTTTCAAGTGAGATCGTGTTCAAAATCTCCTTGGGTATTTGCACTTGAGTCAGATCCACAAACTCCATTCCGCTGAGCTCAGCTAAGGTTTTCATGGTATCAAGCTCCGAAACCAGATTGAGATCAAGAATGGCTCTGTGATCACTTATTCCGAGCATCTTCTGCCGACGTCGAACAATTGCAAATTGTGCAGAGGTCAGAACATTCCTCTCCAACAGTACTTGCGCGACGTCTTTGCCTTCTACTCCAAAACCTTCCATTTTCTAAATACCTCCTTAACTCTTCTTAAGCGGAACCTGTGGACTCTGCGGAACATCAAATGGCAGCTCCAGTGTCATTTCCGAAACCGATTTCTCACCCGTTTTAAGCAGAAGTTTTTTGGGTTCAATTTCCATCAAAAATAAATCTTCTACAATAAGGTCCCCCACCCTCTGTAATTTCACGGCATTATCAACACCCAAATAAACAAATTTATCTCCGTGTGTCGTAGTGAAAAAACCTTTGTAATGTAAATTATGCGCCTTAGTCGTTGGTACAGGTGGCGGAGGGGCCGGTGGCGGAGGCGGCGGAGCCGGCACGGGATAATAAAAGGGATTATTGGAAGCAAGGGCAACCTTGAAAGATTCCATATGGATGCTATCAAAAAGCCTCTTCAAACCAACAGGTTCTGGGTCAGTCATTTTATTTCTAGGGGTAGAAGGAGCTCCTGCTTGGGGCAACTCTAAAGAGGCCCAAAGCCATATCCCAAAAAACAGAAGAAGAACGGGCCAGCTCAAAAGAAGCAGCGAACGGACAAGTCTTTTATCTCGAAATATGTTCACTTTTCCACCTCCGATAACAGGCTAAAAACAGAACTGACGATGGCGTTTAGAACAACATGATCTGGATTTTCAGGAGATATGTGCAGCTCAAAAGGACCTAAAAAGAGGCTGTTTTTGAAAACAGTTTCTTCCTCATTTTTTTCCAACGAGGGTTTCTTAGCTGCATCTTTATCGGAAGGATTCTCAACTGGGAGCTTTGCCTGCACATCCGAAACCTCCTCCCCTTCTTCCTTCACTGCAGGTTGTTGCACCCCTTCCGCTACAGCAGTCTGCCCCTCTGAAGGAAGGGTTGCATCTTCCGCCACAACCTCTTTTTGAGCAACGGATGCTGGCACCGACGCCGGCGGTTTGTTAGTTTTTATCGCTTGTCCGCTCATCTCCGCCTCCATCTCCTTTTCCAAAGATGGAGGAATGGAACCATCAAAATCTCGAAGAAAACTTAGCACTGATTCCATACTCCCGACAAATCGCACATGTACGGGAATCTCCAAAAAAAGCACTTCCCGAGGTAGCTGATTTGTCGCGACGGTTTGAGAGGAGGCATTAGGCCCTCTGTTTGGTGCTGGTGCTTTAACCTGATTTTGTGCGATAACAGCCTCATCAGAAACACGATAATACTCCTTATCAGGCTGTAAAGAAAACGACTGGATAAGTGTAGGTCCGACATCAATTAAGCTATTCAATACCCGGTCACAAGTTTGAAGTCTGGTCCAGAGTAGTTGAGGGTCGGGCATTCCATAATGATATTCAGGCAGACCGGTCAAAACAGAGGGATCTAAGGAAACTTTTTTTTCTTTAGCTTTCGCATCCAAAGCAGAGGAAAGTTCATTGCGTGCTAAAATGAATTCAAAGGTTTGAAATGGGTCATGAACCCGCTTTTGTATTTCTTTGGGCAACCGCAACAGCTTAATCTGTCGCAAATATGCTTGTCGGAGCAAGTTAATCCTTGGCTTTATTTCAACTAAATTGGTTTCAACACTGGAAGCATCTGTCCCCACAAAGTAAGGAGAATTACGGTTCAACTCCATCAAATCTCTGTAGCTCTCCTGAACTTCCTCCTTCAAACGTTTATTTCTGTCTAAAAGAGGAATAAATATAAAGACAAAGAAAAGTGACAGTAGTATGCACAAAGCAAAAATAAATTTCTGAATCCTTAAAAATGTTCGTTCTCTTATCATCTGCCTTGTATCAATGTTTGGTTCGTAGTTGGGCTTTGAGAAAATCTGTGCACAGAATTCTCAGAAAGAAATCCCTTGGTTGTAAAAATTGTACCAAACCGGTCTCCCCCTACTAAATACTTGGGATCTATATAATTGGTATTGAAAAAACTCGGTAATAGTGTATCTGCATAATCTATAAAAAATAGATTTGTCATTTCATCTCTCACCGTCGTGAGAAACAGCTTTTGTGGATCAGGACTTCTATTGGTCAGAAGGCAAAGTTCAGAAATATATGTGTATTTACCCAAAGAAAGTTCTTCTTCATCTCCCATTTTCAATACCGTGTTTGTGTGGTTATCCAGAGATGGACTTCCTTGGGTGTATGTATGTTTATCAGCCAGCAGAAGGACCCACATTTGATTTGTGGAGGCAATGACCATATCTTGCTGAAACTTCAAAATGTTAAGCACGTCCGTTGTCCGCTTGCGCTTCCGAAGAACAGGAGCATAATTAAAAAGCTCTCTGTCACGAGTCTGATAAACTGAAATAATAGATTCGGCTTTTTGAATCGTAGTCTGAATATCCTTAACTTTTCCAGTATTTTGGAATGAGGCAACAATAGCAGACGTGGTTAAGATAAGCAAAAGAAGAAAAAGAACTGGCATTAACACCAAAGCTGCTGCCAATGCGCGGAAACGGACCTGATTGACCTTGTAAGCATCCAATAAGTAGTTTGGCGTAAGACTTCCTAAATCCGGAGCCACCTTCAGTGTTTCCATGCCACCCCCCAAACAAGCAGCATAGCGAGCCAGTGGCAAATCCTCAGGGATGCCCTGGTATTGGGGCCAAGGCAGGAACTTTCCGCCACTTTTTAGACACAAATAATCAAGTAAGCCGGGAGTTAACGATGCACCGCCGGAAAGATATATGGGAACACGCTGAAGTGGCTCTTTAAGTTGTTCTTCCGTAACAGGTTTATTCCGAATATTTTGTGCAGAACGAGCCAACTCCATAAGCCAGCTCATAAGGTCTTTGAGCCACCGTTTAACTGCGGTCTGAAAGATTGCATTAACATAATCACCCGCTAAATAATTATGCTGACGCTTCAGCAGTTCGGCTTCTTCAAATGTACAGCGAAGTGCCTTGCTTAGATGTTGGGTTAAATACTCACCACCAATCGGAAAATTTGCAGCCAATACACTCTGTTTTTTATGGATTACCAGGGCATGTGTGCTAATTGCTCCGATATCTACCAAAACCAAAGTTTCATCTTGGACTTCTGCCTTTCGGATAAAGCCAGATGCAGCCGCATTTAAGGAGGCCAATACATTTATAATAGGTGCTTCCGCATTGACAAAGCGCCCAACCAACTCGTTAACACTTTGCTCTTTAGCAATGGATGTGTAATATAAATTAGATGTCTTGTTCTTCCCAACCAGACCAAAAATTTTATGATATCCGATTACAAACGAGGAACTCGTCATACCCGGAGTAGTAACAGACCTCAGATATTGTTTTATTTCTTTGGGGGATGCTCCATCCAGTTCTTCCGGGACATGAATGGTCTGCGAGGTTACCTGGTTTTGAGGAACTAAAACCGTCAAAGGATAATCGCCCAATTCAGAAATCACTTTCCCCAATTGTTGATTTACCTCTTCCTGAGTCAGAAGGGCATCTTCCTTCAAATCGATTTTCCCGAATTTTACGACCTGGATGTCCTTGCCTGTATTTCGGACCAGCACATACTTAATCTGCTGAGTCCCCAAATCCACGCAAATGCACTGAGGCATTCTTATAGAATCCAAGACCTCTTGCACTTCATCTTTCAAAAGTGCAAATAAAAGAGGGAAAATATGCGACCTCTCTTTTTGAATCCTTAAAATAGTCCGTTTAAATCGACTCATAGCAAAAGAGGTTTATCGCCTATTGCGGAATAACAAATTCACCCGAATCAGAAATTACCGTTGCTGTCACAAAGATGAGCAAGTAGCGTGGTTTATCAATTTCGCTTCGTTTCCTGAAAAAATTCCCAATAAGTGGTATTGAACTGAGTACAGGCACGCTTTCCGAAAAAGTTTCCTGTTTCCGCTCCATTACCCCTCCCATTGCCACTGTCTGCCCGGATTTTACAGCAACACGGGTACTCAATTTTTGTGTGTTAAATTGCGGCAATTTAATGGAAAACGATTTGAAAGGCTTACCATCTGAATCATAGTCAGTAACACTCGTAAATTCTGTCATCCGCACATCTGAGTTCACCTCTGGGCTGAGAGCTAGCAGAATCGTTTCTCCGTCCCCGCCGACGCTTGCCAATACATCCAATTTTACACCGCTGGTGAGTTTAGTAGGAGTCTCACTCGGAACAAGTGTGGCAGATGATCTATTTTCCAACACCTGTTGGGTTACCGTATATTGTTCATAATAGTATTGGACTTGTCCGTCCTCGATGGTCGCAGGAAGATTATTGACAGCGACAATACGAGGGGAACTCAAAGTCTCGCTTTCCCCACTCTGCTCTATGGCATAGAGGGTTGCATTTAAATCGTCGGTCCCAAAAATTTTTGTCCACGTTTTAGTCAGTCCGGCGCCCAAACCATAAGTTGCTCCCATCCCCGTGTAATCCACAGCGGTTGGAATACTCGTTTGTGCCACTGTCGACCAATCCACTCCCAATTGGAGAAACGCAGCTTCACTCACCGTGATAAAACGAGCTTCGATATACACCTGCTGAACCGGTTTATCAAATGCTTCAATAATCTCTTCCAAGGTAGCCAATTGCTGGTAAGTTCCCCTTGCAATAATCAGGTTTCTTTCCCTGTCTATTTGATATTTTGAACCTTCAAAAAAAGTCGAGATAGCCGATTCAATAGACGGCGACAAAGGAGCTCCGTCACGGACAAACCGCTCTCGTACCTCATTCTGAGTCGTTGTAGTGACATTGTTAGCCGTTACGGCTGTGGTCGTTACTTTAGATGCACCAAATTGGGCGGGTAAAATAAAGCCGTGCTTCAATTTAAAACATTTAACTTCTTCCAATGTCTTAACTTTCGCTGGATCACTTCCATCACTGATCCATATCACATCCGTTCCTATCTGGAAGTTTACATTCAAATTCTGACTGACATACTTCAAAAACTTACCAAGCTTCCAGTTTTGAACATTCATCGTAAGCTTGGTATTCATTGCAGCCAATGATTGGTCGGCAACGAAATTGATGTTTTCAGCTTTTCCTATGTTAAAAATGATGTCATGGAGAGAAACATCGCTGACCTGAATAGTGATGTCTTTTTCCAGAATGATGTTCATTTTTTCCACCTCTGAATCCAAGGGGTACAAATTCTCCCGGGATTCAATCACCTTTCCAAAAGACTCTGGAATCAAAGGAGAGTTCTTTATCTGCTCAATAGACTCCCGCAAATCCGCACGGGGCTGGAGCCCCCCCGTTTTTTTATTCAAAAAAACTTCCTTCAAGTCTGGATTGGTTCGAGACCCGCTGGCACTGATATCGCGCAATTGATTCTCCAACTCACTCTCTTTCCGGGCGGTATTCTCCTTTTTAACCCAAGTGTATACCCTCAAAACCGTTGTGTCATTCGGGGCTACACTCAAAAGATCGGCAGCTGCAGATTCCGCTTCGCTCCAGCGTTCTTTTCTGGCTAGAGAAAGTATTGCGTCAATTTCTTCAGTATAGTCAGGGGCTTCGATTTTGGAGGCTCTTTTACGGGCAGTACTTTTGACTTTTTCAGAGCCGTCTTGAGAAAGCAGAGGGGACTGAGTTGTTGTATCGTTTCTTTTCGTACTGGTGCAACCACCGAGCAGAGCTATTAACACAAAACATAGGAGTTTGCTCTTATTGATCTTCCTGTTTTTCATGACGATACTTCATTCGTTATTCTTTAGGCCTTCACTTGTTCAGGACTGATACCTCATTAAGTCACCGTCCATAAACTGCCCAATGAGATTCTACCAGAAGATGTTAAAAAATTAAACAACTTTTCCCCACGTTGCCTCAAAAATATGCGCACCAAAAAGGGACTGCGGAAGGAAGAAAAAGGTGATCACCAAAAAAGGCGCACAAAAACATTAATAGGTTTTATACTTCTTTTTCTCCGGCCTATCACTCATGCGCCTAATATTTCGGGTATTATTCGGGCGCTGGAAAACTTTATTATTTGCCAAAATTATCAATTTATGAGTGTTAAATTGTGCCCATACCGCCCTGAAACAGGCTTGCTTTTGATAATGTAAGTGATTCTTTTTGAAGATGGTGCGCGATACAGGGCTCGAACCTGTGACCTCTACCGTGTCAAGGTAGCGCTCTTCCACTAAGCTAACCGCGCACTGCGGGCGAGAGAGATGTTACTCAGCCTTTCTTCCCAAGGCAAGAGCTATTTTATTTTTTCCTTTTCCCCCTATTTTCTTACCGCTATCTTTGCGGGCGTGAGTAGCGAACTCTTAAAAACTGTCCACTTAAAACCCCACGAAGCCAAACGGCTTTGCGCTGGACATCCTTGGGTTTATCCAAGTGAAATTGATTCTATTGATGAAGGTATAGCAGATGGAGACTGTGTGCAAGTCTCTGATTCGCGCAACCGCCTAGTTGGTTCTGGGTTATACAATTCAAAATCCAAAATTCGCGTTCGTCTTTTATCCCTACGCCATTCCATCTCCCCGGACCTGGATTTTTTCACTGATAGAATAGAGAGTGCCCTTAAGCTGCGTCTGCGTTCAATGCCCGGTGCCACTTCATTTCGGGTTGTAAACGCTGAAAGTGATTTCCTCAGTGGACTAATTATCGATAAATACAATGATATTTTAGTTCTTCAAACAACCTCTTTGGGGATGGATCAGCGCAAACCGATTATTGTTGAAGCGCTCCAAAAGATTTTAAATCCCAGAGTCATACTTGAAAAGAACGACTCCCCCTCGCGCTCTTTTGAGGGACTAGACCCGGTTTATTCCACTTTGCTGGGGGTGACTCCGGAAGGAACCCAGTCTATTGAGCTTAACAATCTTACTTTTCAAATCGACTTTTCGTCCGGCCATAAAACCGCCTGCTACCTCGATCAGCAAGCTAATTATCAACTGGTCAGCCAGTTTGCCCCAGGGGCCAGGGTTCTGGATTGCTTCTGTTTTCTGGGAGGATTTGCACTCCATGCAGCCCGCGCCGGCGCTCGAGAAGTTTTGGGAATTGACCAGTCTTTAAACGCAGTAAAAACGGCTGAAATCTCTGCGCAACTCAATCATTTACCTAACTGCTCTTTCATAAACGAGAACGTCTTTGACTGGCTCATTCAACAAACCAAAAAAACTGAAATACCTGAAAACAGTCTCTTCGACCTCATTATTTTAGATCCCCCTTCTTTTACAAGAAACCGCCATTCTGTAGAAGCTGCCCTTCGGGGGTATAAAGAAATACATCTCAGGGCGTTAAAGCTACTTCGGCCGGGCGGCATTCTCGCTACTTTCTGCTGCTCGCATCATGTCAGTTCCGTTCTATTCCAGGACATAATCCTTCAAGCCGCCTTCGATGCCCATAAGATACTGCGTCGTATTTCTTCTTATACACAATCTCCGGATCATCCCGTTATTCCTGTCATTCCCGAAACAGAATATCTTAAAGGCTTCGCTTTCGAGGCGTTGAACTGCTGATCCTGCCGGTCACTTAAGCCAAAAAATCGCCATCGAGAACATCCTCTTTATACTATACGCCGAAACTTCTTCTCGAGTTCTCTAGCACTGATTTCGATAATAGTGGGACGTCCATGGGGGCAGGTATAGGGCATCTTGCAGTGACGCAGCTTATCCATGAGGTACTCTATCTCCTCAGAGACAATTATGTCATTGGCCTTTACCGCCAGTCGGCAGGCATGGGAAGCAATTGTTTCCATGGCTAAGTTTGCTTGTGAAATTTCGCGGCCGACACTTCGCAAACTATCAAGCAAATCGAGAATGAATTGTTTAGCTGAAACTCCCTTAATAAAAGGGGGCAATGCGTCTATCAAGAAAGTCTGCTCACCAAACTCATGTAGGCCTATTCCCAATTGTTGAAATACAGGCAATCTCTCCTTCAAAAGCACTGCATCCCTTATTCCTGTTTCTAAAGTTTCCGATAGTAGAAGCTTTTGCGTCTCAACCATCCCGCCCAATGCCTGGTCCATCAACTGCTCAAATAGTATTCGTTCATGTGCCGCATGTTGATCAACGATCACCAATCCCCGATCCGATTCAAACAGAAGATAAAGACAACTTAAGACCCCAATAAGTCGCAACGGTACGTCTAATAGAGGCTTATTATCCAGAGGAGCCTGCAAATCCGGAGCCATAGCTGGCGTAGACTTGTCTGGAGCAGCGGGAAACGATGATGAGCCTTCGCAAGAAAAAGAGTGGGTCTCAAGGTAATGAGGAATGCCCGCTGTCTTTTTAAGAGCAATACTGGGAACATCTGTATGTTTTGCGAAAGGCAACGGGAGGGAATCATCTTCAGTAGATAAACTCCCAGGTGTTTTTTCTTGAACGGACGCGTTTGCAGGCGGAACCCGTAGAGGTTCTTCCAAAAGTGTGTTCTCAACAACCGCTGAATCTTGTGAATGATGATAATTTTCTAAAGCCGAGCGTAAAATATCTGCGACGATCCGCCGTACCGCCTGTTCTTTGTGGAATTTCACTTCTCTCTTTGCAGGATGGATATTCACATCCACTTCGCCCGGATCCAATTCCAAAAAAAGGCAACAGAGAGGATAGCGACCTTTCATGAGAGCGTTCTGGTAGGCGTCCATCAAAGCAAAGTTCAGACCTTTATTATCTACGGGTCTGCGATTCACAAAAAAATGCTGTCGATCCCGAGTAGAGCGAGAAACACCCGGCGCACCAATAACCCCCCAAAGCTTTAAACCCACCATCTGAGAGGGCGCTCCCAACATGACATCCTCCTCCGGAGTTGAATCATATCTAAGTGAGCTATCCACCTCTACCAAATCTTCTCCACTCCCATATAAAAGCCTGATCCTTTCGCGCAGCAGCTTGATATCAGCCTCATCGGATGAACTGGGCCCGGGAGGAAATTGGAAAACAATTCTCTTCTCCTGAATATATGTCAAAGCCAATCGCGGGTATGCGGAGGCTACTAGTGCAATGTAGTGCTGTATGTGGCTTCTCTCAGTCTCCTGGCTACGAAGAAACTTTCTGCGTGCTGGTAAATTGTAGAAAAGATTTCGTACTTCAATGCTTGTTCCCGCAGCGACTCCGGCAGCTTTAACATCCAATATTTTTCCACCACTGACATTAATTTCAGTCCCTTCTTGAACATTTGAATCACGCTGTCGGGTAATCAAAGTCATGTGCGAAACACTGGCAATGCTGGGGATGGCCTCTCCACGAAACCCCATGCTCTTGATCTGAGACAGATCTTCTGCCAGCGATATCTTGCTTGTAGCATGACGCTCCAAACACATCAGGGCGTCATCCTGGCTCATCCCCATACCATCGTCGGTCACTCGAATTAGAGTTCGACCGCCGCCGACAATCTCCACAATGATGCGCGTGGCCCCTGCATCAATGGAATTTTCTACCAACTCCTTTACAACACTCGCCGGCCGCTCAATTACTTCTCCGGCGGCAATCTGGTTTGCCACCTGCTCTGAGAGAAGCTTTATGCGATTCATTGTGGAGAATGAGTTAATTTTTACTGATCGAATGTCTATTCAAGTCCGCACATTTTAAAACGCATCTCTACGTTGCGGAAGTGAAAATCCAAATTGCAAATCTTTTCCAGCTCCTGCTGGTTAAGATACTGTGCCACCTCCGGGTCTTTGAGGAGCTCTACCTTGAAATCTGCATCATCACGGCCGGCATGTTTGACATCCCAGGTTTTCATCGCGTTGCGCTGAACCAGCTCATAAGCTTTTTCTCGAGTAAGGCCTTTGCGCACCAAAGCCAAGAGGACCGTCTGAGAATTCCACATGCCGAGCGAAAGATTTAGATTTTTCTTCATGTTCTCCGGGTAAACCAAGAGACCTTTGGTCAGCTTGCCCAACAGGGTCAACATGTAGTCCAAAAGCATGCAGCTATCGGGGAAAATAATACGCTCGACCGAGCTATGGCTGATATCACGTTCATGCCACAAGGCGACGTTTTCCAGAGACGCTACAAGATTTCCACGCAGTACACGCGACAAACCAGCCAATCTTTCACTGGTAATAGGATTGCGCTTGTGAGGCATGGCCGAGCTGCCTTTTTGTCCTTTAGAGAAGTATTCTTCAGCTTCCAACACTTCAGTTCGCTGTAAATGGCGAAACTCGACAGCCCAGCGTTCAATGCTCGCCCCAACCAAAGCCAAGGCGGCTTGAAACTCAGCATGAATGTCTCGCTGAATAACTTGTGTGGCTAAGGGTGTGACTTCAAGTCCCAGACGTTCACAAACAAACCTCTCCACTTCAGCATCCAAATGCGCATTGGTTCCCACAGCTCCTGAGAGTTTGCCCACAGCCGCTACGGCTCTGGCATTTTTCAGACGACGCAAGGCCCTTTTGAATTCGTCGTACATTAAAAGCATCTTCAGACCAAAGGTAATCGGTTCAGCATGAATTCCGTGGCTACGTCCAATCATAGGAGTAAATTTATATTCCTTGGCTTTATCTCCTATTACGACCAGCAGGTCTTCAACATCTTTAATCAAGATGTCGGCAGACTGAACCATCTGAACGGCAAAGGCAGTATCTCCAATGTCCGAACTGGTCAAACCGAAATGAAACCAACGACTGGCGGGACCACCGATATTTTCAGAAACATTCGTTGTAAAAGCAATTACGTCATGATTAAGAGTTTTTTCCAACTCGTGGCATCTCTCAACGGAAAAAGCGGCCCTCTCTTTTATTTGTATAAAATCGGCTTCAGGGACCACCCCAAGCCGATTGAGAGCTTCAGAGGCGAGAAGCTCAATCTTAAGCCATATTTTTAATTTATTCTCTTCAGACCAGATGTCGCGCATTACAGCGCGGGAATAGCGCATAATCATGGAACTAATTTAGTCCAATCGCTGGAGGAGAAAAAGGTTTTTTGATTTATTTTCTCATAACAGGTTGCGAAATCCGCGAAACAGATGTATCTATAGTCCATCGGTGGCGCTTCTCCGAACTATGTTTGACCGGCTGGTTTTTTATAATACTTTCCGGCAAAACGCATAACCTATAGGGATTATGGACACCAGCAAGACGACGATTAGTTTTCGCTTCAAGAATGTCTCACAAAATTGTGGGTTGAAGGATTCCTCCCGCGTGGGGGGCTGGACCCCCAATACGGATATTTGTGAGATGGACGCCTCTCTGCAGGTGCGCATGGAACTTGCGGGTGTTCGCCCGGAACAAATACAACTGGCGGCCGATGGCCAACGGCTGATAATCAAAGGCTACCGCGAAGACCCCTGGAGAAACCTAAACTGCACCTGTAGGCATTTTCGAATGATGGAAGTATACTTTGGTGATTTTGAGTGCGTTTTGACTCTTCCAGATGCCTTTGACTGCTCCAACGCCACCGCAGATTACACCGACGGCTTTCTTATTCTTACCATCCCTCATACCACTCCCGCTTGAACACGACGGTCCACCTCAAATATCTAGTTGAGTTCTCGTCGTCCCTCCCTGAGCTTAGGTTTCTGTAATCGGTTGTATCTACAAACTAGCCCGCTAATATAAGAATCCTCTTTAGGCCTGAGGTCCAAGAGATTGAGATGCTTTTCACTTTTCCCTTTATGCTTGTTTTGAAAAACGGTTTGTCTTTATCTACAGGCAATTGCTAAGATAGCACCAGCGGGAATGAACGATTGTCTTCCCTGGAAAATATAAGCGGATGTATAAACTCATTATTGTTCTTCTGATTGGTCTCATTTTTGAGGCAATAGGGGTAGTTTTTTTGAATCGGGGCCTTCACCAAATTGGAGAGGTAAGCCAAATCAACATTCCAGAAGTAGCTCGGATTATTTTGAAAGGCGCATGTAATGTCAATGTCCTTTTGGGAGTATTTTTCGAGGCCGTTTTTTTTGGAACCATTCTATATTTAATGAGTCAGGCCCAAGTAAGTTTCGTTTGGCCTATGACCAGTTTAGGTTTCGTTTTTACCACACTGGCAGCCTGGTTGATTCTGCACGAGCAAGTAGTCCCTCTTCGTTGGGTGGGTGTTCTTCTGATCGTTGTCGGGGCTGGATTGATCACTTGGACAGAGAAGACGAATCCCTCCAACAGTTCTTCCGATACTCCGCCACAAATAGAAACAAATGTGTTAGATAGGAATTGAAGTATAGGGACATTATTCCGGGATTTCCAAAAAAGTAGTCATCATGTCAGGGCATAATAAGTGGTCAAAAGTGAAGCGTCTTAAGGGGGCCGTTGACGCCAAGCGCTCCAAAGTATTCGCAAAGATTGCAAGAGAAATAATGGTAGCCGTCAAGGCCGGAGGTAATTCTGATCCGGATTCAAATCCCCGGCTTCGCATGGCCCTTCTAAAAGCCAGGTCTGCAAACATGCCCAGTGACAATGTGGACCGGGTTATTAAAAAAGCTACGGGAGATGGTCTGAGTGTAACCTATGAAGATTTGGTATACGAAATTTACGGACCTGGCGGAGTCGCCATCCTGGTAGAGCTGAGTACTGATAATCGAAATCGCACCTCTGCCGAAATACGAGCAATTTTAACTCGCAATCAAGGAACCATTGCCACAGCCGGCGCTGTTACTCGCCTTTTCCAGCACAAAGGTCAATTCATTATTGAAAAAGAATCGGCTCTCGAGGAACAACTGATGGAAATAGCAGTCAATGCGGGAGCAGAAGATTTTAGAGTTGAGGAAGAGGGGTATGAAATTATTGTCCCTCCCTCCGATTTTGACGAAATGTCCAAAGCTTTGGACAAAGCGGGTATCACCTGCGCCAGTGCAACTATTACTCACCTGCCGGAACTGGTTGTTCCGGTCTCATCTGAAATGGCAGAAATGGTTCAAAAACTCCTGGATGCGTTGGAGGACCACGATGATGTTAAGGAGGTCTTTTCTAATGCCGATATGTAAAGGTATATTCATGAACAAAAGAGAACTTCTAATCGATTTTATACTTTTAAGAAAGAACTAATAATTAATAAACCTACACACTAAATAAGCGCAATATCGTGCTACAATTAAAGAAAAATAATTAACAATATGCGTTGGACTCAAACACTCATCCCAACACTAAGAGAATCTCCCTCCGATGCTGAGATTCTATCCCATCAACTTCTGCTCCGCGCTGGTATTATACGCAAGTTAGCTGCAGGGCTTTACAACTTTATGCCCTTGGGAATTCGCTCCCTTCATAAAATCCAGAAGATCATTCGTGAAGAAATGGACCGATCTGGAGCCTTGGAAATCCTGATGCCTGCACTCCAGCCCCCCGAAATATGGCAGGCCAGTGGCCGCTATGAAGCTGCAGCCGACACGCTCTTTAAGGTAAACGATCACTCCAAACGCGAATGGGTACTGGGGCCAACGCACGAGGAAGTCGTCTCTACTTTGGCGGCAGGAGAAATTAACAGCTACCGGCAGCTGCCAATCAACCTCTACCAAATACAAACTAAATTTCGGGATGAGATACGTCCCCGCTTCGGACTAATGCGGGCACGTGAGTTCATCATGAAGGACGCCTACAGTTTTGACAAAGACGACGTCGCCTCAATGAGTAGCTATAGAAAAATGTATGATACTTATGTGAGGATTTTTCGCCGTTGCGGACTGAAGGCTTTTCCTGTAGAAGCGGATGCCGGGGTTATGGGAGGAAAACACACACATGAGTTTGTCGTACCGGCCGACACTGGAGAATGCGAAATCGCCTTTTGTGACTCCTGCGGATACGCTGCCAACGTTGAAAAAGCGGATAGTGCTCTTCAGAAAACCTACTCTCAAAATGAGGCATCTACTGAACTCTTTGAGACTCCGGGAGTCAAAACCATTGAGTCTTTAAGCAAGCCGCCTTACAGCATCCCAGCCTCTCAACAGATCAAAACACTGGTCTTCATCGCGGAAGATAAACCAGTCATTCTGCTTTTACGCGGTGACTATCAGTTAAATGAAGCCAAGTTGGCAGGTCTTTTAGGAACTGTTATTTTCAGGCCTGCGACGGATGAAGAGGTTTTTAATTTGCTGAAGGCTCATGTAGGCAGTCTCGGCGCTGTAGGTATAAAGCAAGTACCTGTTTATGCCGACCTCCTTTTGGAGGGTGCCACTGACATGGTTACCGGAGCTAACAAAGATGGTTTCCATATTCGCCACGTCAATATGAGCCGCGATATACCACAAGCTCAATTTGTTAGTATCCGCACGGTCAAAAACGGTGAAAGCTGCGTTAAATGCGGCAAGCCTCTTTCTATTCGCAATGCCATTGAAGTAGGCCAAGTTTTCAAGCTGGGCACTAAATACAGTGTAGCATTAGGAGCCTGTTATTCAGATGAAAAGGGGGAACAAAAACCCTGTGTGATGGGCTGCTATGGAATCGGTGTTACGCGTACATTGCAGGCTGTGATAGAGCAAAACTTTGATAAAGATGGAATCAGTTGGCCTATTTCCGTTGCCCCATACCACATCTGCGTAACTCCCCTCAATGTAGCTCCGGAAAGCGAACCGATGAAATGGGCTGAGAGGTATTATGCTGAACTGAGTTCGGCCGGAATCGAGGTTCTCCTGGACGATCGTGATGAACGCCCAGGTGTGAAATTCAAAGACTCCGAGCTTATCGGCATTCCTATTCGCCTGAGCATTGGTGAAAAATCTCTGGCAAAAGGGGTGGTTGAACTGAAACGTCGCAATGGTGAGCTCGTGGCTTTAAAACCTGAAGATGCCGTAGCCGAAGCCATTAAATGGGTACAAGAAGAATTGAATAAACTCTCATGATGGGTTTATCATCCGATTGATGTTTTTACATTTAACCACATATTATTCATGAAGCCTTTGCATGCCCCCTGGAGAATTCATTATATTCTCGGGCCAAAACCTACTCTGTCCGACAAGTCTATTTTCAGCCGGGCAGCTGAAATGGGCGATGATGAAAAGAACTATATCATCGCCCGTAGGAAAGCTTGTTTTGCCGTCCTAAACACTTATCCTTACAACGGTGGACATATGATGGTTGTTCCCTACAGACAAGTTTCCAATTTTGAAGACTTATCAGACGAGGAACTCCTGGATATGATGCGCTTGGTCCAAACATGCCAAAAAGCTTTAAATAAATTGATGAAGCCCGATGGTTTTAACATAGGCATTAACCAAGGGAAAGTTGCGGGAGCCGGCATAGCTGAACACCTGCACATCCACATTGTTCCCCGGTGGTCAGGCGACACCAATTTCATGCCAGTCATGGCAGAGATTTCTGTCCTGCCTCAGGCTCTTTCTGAGCTGGCTGCTAACCTCCGAGAAATCTTAAAAAATATGGAAGACTCCCCCAATTAACTGGAATACATGAGCCAGACAGCAACCTACTACTTTGAAAATCTGCGCTTGGCACAAGTGCTTTTCCACGGAGATACTCCCAACCTTAAGGCCCTGGAGAGGCAATTTGGCATCAAGGCTGTTGCACGAGATAATTGGGTCAGGATTGAGGGTGATGACCAGACGGTCGATAGAGTTGAAAAAACGCTGGGGCTCATTGAAGAATCAGTTAAAAACGGAATCATTATCCGCGCACATGATTTTGCTCATGCCCTCACAGTCGCTGAGCACGATGGGCTGGAAGCTTTGCGTACCCTCCAAACGGCACGCATATACACATCCTCTCGAAAACCTGTAGTTATCCCTAAAACAATCGGCCAGCGCAAATACGTTGAAGCCATTCGCGATAACGATATCACTTTCGGTGTGGGTCCTGCTGGTACCGGCAAAACCTACTTGGCCATGGCGATGGCAGTTGCGGCGCTTAAAGAAGAGAAATGCAATCGACTCATTCTAACACGGCCTGCAGTGGAAGCGGGAGAAGCACTCGGTTTTTTGCCGGGTGACTTGAATGAAAAAATAACACCTTATTTAAGGCCTTTGTACGATGCGCTCTTTGACATGATGCCACACGAAGAAGTTCTGAAAAATCAAGAGCGAAGCATTATCGAAATCGCACCTTTAGCTTATATGCGAGGACGTACACTGAATAACTCTTTTGTCATTCTGGATGAGGCCCAAAATGCCACTCGCGCTCAAATGCTCATGTTCCTAACCCGTATGGGCATTAATACTAAGGTTGTAGTCACAGGTGACCCTTCACAAGTGGATTTGCCTCCCCACAAAAAAACAGGTCTCTATGAGGCAATTCGCATTTTAAAGAATATTCCAGGTGTGGCTGTAATGGAATTTCAGAAAAAAGATGTTGTTCGCCATGCTCTTGTTCAGCGAATCATTGAAGCGTATGAAAAAGCTGTTCATTCTGATCCAGAAGAAACAGTAAAACAGCACATCCATCAACCCCATCGGCGTCGTCAATTTCAGTAACTTCCCAAGTTGAAAAAAAATTACGTCCTGAGTTTTCGAAACCTCCATCCAAGCTGCCGCGTTGATCTTAAACAACTCCGTCATTGGGTTCTGGAATTGCTGCCGTTAATGGAGGTGTCTGGGGCAGAACTCTCCTGGCTGTTTGTCGAAAGTCGCCGTATGGCCCATTACAACGAAAAGTTTTTGGGACACCAGGGCTCCACCGATGTCATCACTTTCCAGTACGCCCAAACCGTAAAAAAAGATTCTCTTTTTGGTGACGTTTTGATTTGCATGGATGATGCTTTCACCCAAGCAAAACTATTTAATACCACCCCGCAAAGCGAAACACTACGCTACATAATTCATTCAATCCTTCATCTTCAGGGCTTTGATGACCTCTCCCCCGTAGAGCGAAAACTCATGAAAAAACACGAAAACAAATGGGTAAAATGGCTGGAGATGCACGTAAAAACAGAAACACTCTTTAAAGAATAGTATGTCTTTTTTAACTATCACCCAAATGCAAAAGGCTGCTGCCGGCATAATCACTCCCGAAATAATCCAGGTGGCATCCAGTGAATTCAGACAACCGGAAGAGATTCGCCAACACGTTGCCTCCGGCACCATTGTTATTCCCAGAAACATTCACCACACCAATTTGGTACCTATTGGGATTGGACGACTCTTGCGGACTAAAGTAAACGCCAATATTGGTAACTCCGCCCTTTCCAGTTGCCCCGAACAAGAGTTGGTAAAATTAAAGAATGCCCTCAAATACGGAGCCGATACTGTGATGGATTTGAGCACAGGTAAAAACATTCCTCTGATCCGCAAACAAATCATCGAGCACAGTCCCGCACCTATCGGTACAGTCCCCATCTACGAAGCATTAGCACGCGCAGGTAAAGCGGAAGATTTAAACGAAGAATTAATTCTTCAGGTGATTCGCGAACAAGCCGAGCAAGGCGTTGACTACATGACCGTTCATTCCGGAATATTGCTTGAGCATCTGCCTTTTGCCAGAAAGCGTCTTTTAAAAATTGTCAGTCGAGGAGGTTCCATTCTGGCCAGATGGATGAAACAAAAAAATAAGGAGAATCCTTTCTACACCTGCTTTGATGATATTCTAAAAATATGCATGGAACATGATGTCACACTCTCATTGGGAGACGGGATGCGTCCTGGCTGCTTGGCAGATGCCAGCGATCAGGCCCAGTTCGCTGAATTAGGAGTACTAGCCAAACTGGTTTCCCGCTGTAGAGCTGCTGGTGTTCAGTCTATGGTCGAAGGTCCAGGACATATTCCTTTTCATGAAATTGCTATGAATATGCGCAGAGAGCAGGAACTTTGTGGGGATGCTCCCTTCTATATTCTGGGGCCAGTTGTTATCGATTGTGCCCCGGGCTACGATCATATTACCAGCTCTATTGGTGCTACGATGGGGGCTTATCACGGAGCTTCCATGCTTTGCTATGTGACCCCAAAAGAACATCTGGGTTTACCCAACGCCAAAGATGTGCGCGACGGAGTAATTGCATATAAAATTGCCGCTCACGCTGCCGATATTGCTCTAGGCCGCCCACATGCCCGGGACCGAGATGACGCTATCAGTCAGGCACGAGCTGAATTTGATTGGGAAAAACAATTTGAACTGGCTTTGGACCCAGATACGGCTCGTGAGTTTCGCCGTGAAGCTTTGAAAGAGAGCGGGAAAGAACTTGATCACGAGAAAAAGGCTCAATACTGCACTATGTGCGGCTTAGATTTTTGTGCCGTACGAATTAGCAAGGAAATTTAGCTATTGCTTGGTTACATTTATTTGATCAGCGCGACAATCCTTTTTTCTTTTTCCTTTGGATTGATCAAGCAGCAGGTGGCAACACTTCCCAGTGATGCTGTTTCGCTGTTGCGCTTGGCATTGGCAACGTTGGTCTTTCTCCCTTTTTTCAGGAAAGTGAAAGTGAAAGAACATTTATGCGCACTCTGTATAGGGGCTATACAGTTTGGCTTAATGTACATTCTTTTTATTCGAGCATTTCGTTACCTCCAAGGCAATGAAGTAGCTCTTTTGACCACAACCACTCCCATGTGGGTTGCCCTGTTCTTTTCCTTTTTCAATAAATCCATCCGCTTTCAACATTTCGCATGTGCTATCCTTTCCATGTGTGGAGCTGTGCTTATTGTCTGGAACCCTATGGCCATTGCATGCTCACTTTCTGGTATTCTACTGGTACAAGGTGCTAATGTTTGTTTTGCGTTAGGCCAAGTTTTTTGGAAACAGTATTTGGGTTCGAACAATAATGCTGTAATGTCCAGCGCTTACTTGGGTGCATTTCTTATGGCTTTGCCTTTTGCTCTGCTTACAACAAACTGGAGTATTTTTTCGCCAACACCTACTCAATGGGGAGTCCTCCTGTACTTGGGATGCATTCCCACTGCACTGGGCTTTTGGCTTTGGAATAAAGGCGTTGTCAAGGTAGGCCCATCAGCACTGGCTGTTATGAACGATTTAAAAATTCCGATGAGCGTCCTGTTGGCTTTAGTACTGTTTCAAGAAACGGTGGCAAATCCTATGCGGTTTTTAATGGGTTCGCTTCTGATCATTACAGCTATTTTTCTGGGACGCAGAATAGATAAAAAAATTCTGGGTTCTATTCCAAATAAAGAATTTTAGAACTAAAATAATATTTATAATTTTCATTATTTTTAAATTTTTAGAAATTTTTCAGATTTACAACTCAAAGAGTACTTTCATTGCTTCTTGCTTTTAAGTTATTATCGTCCTACACTACTAGAGGCTTTGGTGAGGCGGAAGGTCGCTTCCGAGTAAGTCGGGAGAGGAAAGTCCGAACGCCATAGGATCAGATGCCGTTTAACTCATGAAAAATGAGATACAGACGGGGATGCTGCTTCAAAGCAGTTTCACGGAAAGTGCCACAGAGAAAATACCGCCCTGTCCTTGTGACAGGGTAAGGGTGAAAAGGTAGTGTAAGAGACTACCACCTCAGGAGTAATCCTCAGGGTATGGCAAACCCCATCCGGCGCAAGACCAAATAGGAAATCCTTTTGAAGAGATCCGCTTCAGCGTGAAAACCGGGATTTCGGGTTAGGTTGCTTTAAAGAGAAATGATCTTCTCTTCGCTTTTATGCGAAGAACAGAATTCGGCTTACAGCCTCCCAAAGCTCAAGAGGAGAAGGAAAATCAGGTTGATTTTCTCTCAACAACGGGCTAGTCACGCCTGTTCATCTTCTTGATGGAAAAGAAGTGAAAAATAGTTTCAAATAACGATGTCCAAGCGTCCTGCTTTTTTTTCACCGCAATACAAGGCTCTATTTTTTTCCCTTATTATTTTGGGGGTAGTATATATTTGGCTGAACATAAATCACGAATCACGGTTTGACTCACAGATACGCCAGGCAGCCCTTAAATACAATGTCAGCCCGGCGCTGGTTAAAGCTGTTATTTGGCGGGAAAGTCGATTTAAACCCAAGGCAAGGGGGAGTGTTGGAGAGATCGGGCTCATGCAAATACGTGAACTCACTGCTCAGGAGTGGTGCACCGATAACAAAATAAAAAACTTTGATCCTAGGCATTTGTTCAATCCGCAAACCAATATTTATGTCGGCTCGTGGTATTTGAGCAAAATGCTTAAACGCTATAATAAAACGGACAATCCTCTTCCTTATGCGCTTTCTGATTACAACGCCGGTCGAAAAAATGTTTTGAGGTGGTCCGAAGGCTCTGCACAAACCAACAGCTCTCTCTTTCTTGAAAATATTACCTATCCTTCAACTCGACGCTACGTGGAGAGTGTTACCCAGCGATCAAAACACTACGAGCGAAATTTTCGGTAGGCATATAAGAGGACACATTCTGTTGTCCCCATTTCTGCAAAAAAATTTTCCGAGCTAAAACCAGCTCTCCTCCCCCCCCAACCCCTTGTCATCTCATCACTACTTCCTTACAAATTAGGCTCAGAGAATTGAGAATCAAAATTTTTTGTTAGGTTTTCAGGGTGAAAATTCGCTACAATACCAGACGATAGAGCCCACCAGGCTCCCTTGTTAGAAGACAGTGAAACAAAACAGCAACAATCGAAACGGAAATAAGACAAAATACGATGCCGATCAGTTGATGCTAACTCATACTTACGGCGCATTAGCGGATATACGCAGGGGCATCGCTAACTCAAAAGAAGATATTGAGCGCAGAACTGCTCTCTTAGGGCTGATTGCCCAAAGCGATCATGCTCAGAAAACTTGGCTTTATCTGGATGATTATTTCAAACAGATTAATCTTACTCGAAAAGAATTTGCCGATGACCACTGGTGGATGAAAATTCAGTCATCTACCGGGAAAGCTCGTCTCCAAGAACTTGCACTCCAGTTTATGCGTAATGGGCGATCCCTACCGACTGAACTTGAAAAGTACGCGGATTACGGACAGTTGATTTTGGTCGTCAAAGAAGAAAGTGAAGCTTCTCTGGCAAAAGAAACCGAGTGTTGGATGTTCCCGCCAGCCCATTCACATTTGGATGAAACCACCTCAAGATTCAACATACTTTTTGAGCCAGTTAAGGAAGATGCAGAGCTCAATGAATATGTTTTAAACGTCCGTTTCCAGGTTTATCGCCCACGATTGGGGCACCGCTGTCGACATTTGGAAAAACTCAGGGACATGCTGAGCCGCGCAGCACATGAACGAGAGCTTTTTCCTGTAGAAGATTGGCTCCTTCTAGAGTGGTTGCTTGATCAGCTGAAGAAAGAAGAAGATGACGCATCTCAAATTACTCTGAATTCTCGTGCTCTTCACTATTGGTTGGTCGAATGGGGAAAAAGCGGTCTCATTCAACTCTCATCGAATGCCGAACCCCTTTTCTTTCATAATCAGGTAGCTAAGCTGAAGGCGGATGTTCGCCGTGAAAAAAGTCAGCTGAAGTTGCACCACTTCCTTGAATTACCTGACTCTTCACAAGTCGAATTAAAAACAGTCAAGCTCTTCACAGGCTTCCCTCGTTTTGTTTTAGTCGGCAATGAATTCTATTTATTATCGGGGGGGACACAGGCAAAACAACTAGGGCGGCATTTCCTCTCCCCTTCCCTACCCCTCAAACATTTTTCTCCAAACTTCATCCGTGAACTTTGCCGGCGCGGCTACTCAAGTGAAATCCCATGGGAGCTTATCTGTCGTCCTCATAAAGCCAGTCCCCGTTTTGTGATTGAGCTTCTTGAAAACACAGTTCAGGTCAGGCTCTTTGCAATTTGCGAAGATGATCCGCTCAGCAAATGGCTATGGAATGGCACAGACTGGGAAAACACTACTCCAAAAAAGGGGAAAAAGACCGAATGTCTGGAGTATCTGGATGATCCCCGTTTAGAGAAGGCAACTCAATGGCTCAAAAATTTTGATTGGTTTACCCCCGAACATGGCTTGTGGATTAATGACGCAAACGAAGCCTTTTTCAATACACTTTCTCAACATTGGAATAATCGGCCCCAGGAGGCAGAATACTTGGGCAACACTGCCTTCCAACAACTCTTCCTTAACTCTAAAAAATTAAGACCTAATCTCGTTGTCACTGGCAGCGGTATTGACTGGCTATCCGTTTCAACAGAGTGGGAAATGGAAGGAATGAAATTAACTCAAGCTGATCTTGAACAGCTGGCCAGGGCTGGCAACCGTTTTGTCAAGTTGCCAGACTCCGGCTGGGTCGAATTGGACATGGATTCTGTTCAACAAGCACAGGAAACAATGGCAGGGCTGGGAATTGATGAGCTGTCTCCGATTGCACAAAAGGTGGATATGATGCATGCCGTCCATTTGGACGAGCAAACCCTCTCCTCACTTGGTGGCGAGGGGGTATCCCGCCTTCGTGAACGCATAGAAGCTTTTGAGGGAATACCTAAAACTCCTCTCCCCGAAAATATTCAAGCCCAACTTCGCACCTACCAATATGATGGCTTCAATTTTCTTTGTTTTCTCACAACAATGAAAATCGGCGGTATCCTGGCCGATGACATGGGCTTAGGCAAAACGCTTCAGACTCTTGCCTGGATACTTTGGCTAAAAAAATATGCAGAGAAAGATGGCACCATTCTTCCCTCACTGGTCATCTGTCCGGCCTCAGTACTTCACAACTGGGAACGTGAATCTCAGCGCTTTACGCCAGATTTATCTGTACTCGTGATTGAGAGCGGCAGCGAAGTAAGAAACAATCTTCATAAAGAGGTTCCCAAATACGACCTGGTTCTTATCAATTACAGTCTATTGCGTCGCGAGCTTGAAAACCTTCTTCGTGTCAGATTCAGCGCGATCGTTCTCGATGAAGCCCAATATATCAAAAATCCAGCGGCACAGGTTTCTCAGGCCGTCAAACAACTTCGTTCCAGATATCGCATAGCCTTAACGGGCACTCCTCTGGAAAACAGGCTCCTTGATTTGTGGTCCATCACTGATTTTGTACAACCGGGTTACCTGGGAAGTCAGCAACATTTCTCAGAAACCTACACTCCACGCGATGAGTCCCCTGAAGTCCAAACACTGGCCCGCAGAAAACTCTCAGCACGCTTGAGGCCTATTCTTTTAAGACGTTTGAAAACTGAGGTAGCTAAGGATTTGCCGGAACGAATTGATGAACGCCGTGATTGCGAACTTACAGAGGAACAACGCAAACTTTATTTGGCTGAACTGCGCAGATCTCGTGAAATCATCATGAAATCAGTGCAGGAAAAAGGGCTGGCAAAATCCAAGATACATGTCCTGGCTGCATTAACCCGCCTGAGGCAAATATGCTGCCACCCTGAACTCGTCGGCAATAACTCAATCTCCGGAAAAACCGAAGCTCTCTTTGACATTTTAGAGCCCCTACAGGCTGAAGGTCAAAAAGTGCTTATTTTCAGCCAATTTGTCGAGATGCTTAAAATTTTGGAGCGCGAGTGTGCTTTGCAAGGAATTGGCACACATATCTTGACGGGTTCTACAAAAAACCGGCAGGAAGTAGTGAAACAATTCCAAGAAGACCCGAATCCCTGTGTCTTTTTGCTCAGCCTGAGAGCTGCAGGCACTGGCCTTAATCTGACGGCAGCCTCTTACGTCGTTCTTTACGATCCTTGGTGGAATCCAGCCGTGGAAGCACAGGCCATTGATCGATCCCACCGAATCGGGCAAACGAACACAGTGAATGCCTACCGTCTGATTTCGCCCGGAACTGTTGAAGAAAAAATATGGGAACTGCAGCAGAAAAAATCTAAGACGATCTCCGATGTGCTCGGTGAACAAGGCTTCACTCGAAATCTGACCAGTACTGATCTGGAGTATCTCTTTTCAGAATAATCCCGCAATATCATCTTCTCTTGTGGGCTACATGGTTTAGAAAAAGAGACGATTTAAACAATTCGGGAGAAGATGTGGGCGGCGTTCTTCTCCCTCAAAGAAGGCACCCTTGGTTTATCTCCAGCTCGAAATAATCCAAGGGTGTCTCTTTATGCCATCTGAAAGAAGCAAAACGCCTTTAACGCTCGCTCTAGACAACGGCGATATTCACAATTTTATTGGGAATAACAATCACCTTTTTAATGGTCTTGCCTTCCAGAAATGGGAGAACTTTTTCTGCCGCTAAAGCCAAATCCTGAATTTCCTGCAAAGATGCGCCATTTGAGACCGTAATCTTATCTCTCAATTTCCCATTCACCTGAATCGGATATTCCAGAAAACTCTCTACGAGGTGTTTTTCATCAAATTGCGGCCATTGGAAATAAGCTATGGTCCCAGAGGCTGGGGAATCTTTCATTATTTTCAAAAGCTTGCCCGCAAGTTCTTCCGAAATATGCGGGGCAAGGGGCTGTAATAACTTAAGAAAATCCAGGAGTATCGAAGCTGGTTTAACCTCCCAGGAGATAGCCTCATTAATAAACACCATGAGGGCAGAAATAGCCGTATTAAAACGCAATCCATCCAAATCCTCAGTCACTTTTTTGATAGTTCTATGGATGGCTTTGAGTTGCTCTGGTGTGGCTTCAACATCCTGAACGTCCGGGCTCAAATTCAGCTCTTCCAGCAAATGGTCAGCCTGGGTAATATCCATCGTCAAATTCTGCTCCATCTGAGTGATGCTTTCCTCTGAAATAAAAATACGCCATACACGTCCCAAGAATCGATAGACACCTTCGACACCCTTAGTGTTCCAAGGCTTCACCATATCCAGCGGCCCCATGAACATCTCATAAAGACGAAATGCGTCTGCTCCGTATTCTTTCAGCACGTCATCCGGGTTTACCACGTTACCACGAGACTTAGACATTTTTTGGGAGTCTTCCCCTAAAATTAAGCCTTGATTCACCAATCTGTGAAACGGCTCAGGAGTGCTCACTTCTCCTAAATCAAAGAGAATTTTGTGCCAAAATCGTGCGTAAAGCAAATGCAACACAGCGTGCTCAGCCCCCCCAACATAGAGGTTCACTCCCGTGGATTTCGCTTTTGGATATAATCCCATCCAATAGTTTTCAGCTTCCTTTGAACAAAACTCTTTTGAATTACCCGCGTCCAAATAGCGAAGATAGTACCAGCAAGAGCCGGCCCATTGCGGCATGGTGTTTGTTTCACGCACAGAGCCATCAGGAAGATTCACCCAATCAGCAGCGCGGGCCAGCGGTGGCTCACCCGACTCTGTCGGCTTATAATCCGTCATTTGCGGAGGAATTAGCGGCAAAACATCCTTGTCTAGCGACTCATGGTGGCCATCCTTCCAGATAATGGGAAAAGGCTCACCCCAGTAGCGCTGGCGGCTAAAAAGCCAATCACGTAGTTTATAGTTAATCGTCTTTTTGCCGCACTGCTTTTCTTCCAACCAATCTGTAATGAATTTCTTAGCCTCCGGAGTTGATTTTCCATTTAAAAACTCCGAATTGATTGATATCCCATCATCTACAAAACCAATCGGGTCAGCTTGGTTTTCAGGCTGAACAACGGGAATGACAAGCAGTTCAAATTTCTGAGCAAACTCCAAGTCGCGAGTATCGTGCGCAGGTACTGCCATAATGGCGCCCGTTCCATAACTGGAGAGTACATAGTCCGCAATCCAAATGGGAACACGTTTTGAATTAACCGGATTAATAGCATATGCACCGGTAAAAACACCGGTTTTAACTTTAGAAAGTTCAGTCCTTTCCAGGTCACTCCTGCTTTCTGCATAAACACGGTATCGAGCGATAGCTTCTGCCGGTGTGGCCGCTGGCTTCTCTTCACCTTTCCATATTTCAGGGGTTCCTTCAGGCCAAACCTCCGGAGCAATTTTTCCCACCAAGGGATGTTCTGGCGCCAACACCATGTAAGTTGCACCAAAGAGCGTATCCGGGCGAGTGGTAAATACTTTAATTTTTTCCTGATTTTCCGAGTCCACAGAAAAGACCACCTCAGCGCCTTCTGAACGCCCGATCCAGTTTCTCTGCATCTCTTTCAATGCATGACTCCAGTCAATACTTTCCAAATCATCCAAAAGACGCTCAGCAAAAGCAGTAATTCGGAGCATCCATTGCCGCATAGGTTTCCGAATAACAGGAAATCCCCCTACTTCACTTTTGCCATCCACAACCTCTTCATTGGCCAATACGGTCCCCAGTTGTGGGCACCAGTTCACCGGAGCCTCCGCCACATATGCCAGCCGTTTACTATCACGGTAGGTTCGTTTTTCCGCGTCTGTTTTAAGCTCAGTCGGATATTCCAATGTGCTGATCGGCTCGGCTTTGTTTGTCTCAGGATTGAACCAGGAATTGTAAATCTTCAAAAATATCCACTGCGTCCATTTGAAATATTCCGGGTCAGTGGTATTAATTTCCCGAGTCCAGTCGTAACTAAAACCTATAGACTTAATCTGACGCCGAAAATTATTAACATTATTTTCGGTCGTAACCCGGGGGTGTTGACCCGTTTTAATAGCATACTGTTCAGCCGGCAAACCAAAAGCATCCCAGCCCATAGGATGTAGTACGTTGTACCCCCTGGCTCGGTAGTAACGCGCTAAGATATCAGTGGCCGTATACCCCTCCGGGTGACCTACGTGGAGCCCGGCCCCCGAAGGATACGGGAACATATCCAAAACATAATACTTGGGAGGTAGAGGCTCATTAACAGCGTGCCGTTGCCAGAAGGGATGCGACGGATCCGGGGCTTGCCCCGGATTCCATGCCTGGAAGGTATTATTTTTTTCCCAAATGTGCTGCCACTTAGCCTCGATAACATCGAACGGATATTGTTTCTTAATAGTTGCCATGCTTATATTAAAGCTATTAGTCTAGCCGGTCTATTCTGTTTTTTTTACTGAAATCTTGCAATCCAATCTTTCGCGTACATCTAAACCGCTAAGGAGCCATTGGCTCCTTTACAGCAATACCACTAAGCGGCTAGCATAGGACTTATAATTTTTTATAATAAAATATCATGAAGATATTATGATCTTATATAAAAACAAACAACATCCAACCCACACCAAAAAAACAGAACGCCAAATTACGCTGAAAGCGGCCGGTATACTGCCCTTTATCTTCAATTATTAAGAGGGGCTGGTTTCCCATTACCCCTCTCACGCTATCTAAGCAAAACTGAAGCCATTGTTCAAACTGCTTCTTAGGAGATTGCCGTTAAGGCGTCTTTTTTGCTCTAACTTTACCACCTGATAGTTTCAGCTTATAAACATTAACTGAGTTTGCTGGCAGCTCGTAGGTCCCATTTTTGGATACCTTGATTGATTTACCGACAGGAGCGACTCGCTCTGGTTCTGTAAGGCTGTTTTCAGCCCACTCATCAGGATGACTCATAGTGAAGACGGTTCCTTTAGAGACGAGCTTTCTCTCAGTATCCAAGTTAAAATTAACCATCTTGGGCCCCTTGTCCAAATTGACAACTTTAATAAAAAGCTCGTTATCATTCCGGCTAGCCGAAGCGAACACCGACTGGGTCTCAGTGATAGTGGATACTTCATGGATTTTCACGCCATTCAGAGAGCAGATAATTTTACCCGGCAGCACTTCCACTTGAATCTCGTACCACTTTCCTGTCTGGATTTTTCCATTCACACTCGGGCCCAACTCGCTCTTGCCGCCATCCGCTGACACCTCAATAGCGTGGCGGGTATTACCCCAACCGCCAATATTCCACCAGAAAAAGTTCTTATCATCCTGCGCATTAAAGAGGACTAAAAAACCCTCATTACCGCTTATTTTTCTGGCCTTCACATTGAAGGTATAATGGGTGAGGTTCATAGGCATATAGGCGAAAATATTCTCTCCTGTTGCAGACTGCGTCAATGCACCAGCCTCAGCCTTCCACGAACCGCCATGAGTTCTCCAATCAGGCATTTGAGAACCACTGTTCTCATAAACTGTTTTTCCATCAACAGATACTTTCATATCCTTAAATTCCGCCTGAGTGATCCAGGTTCCCAAGCCAACTCCACCCGCTTTGGATTTGTCGACCATTAAAGGGGCAACCTTCATTTCGACAGGAACAACCTGGGTCCCGATGTTTTGAGCAAATAGTTTTTGCACATAATAGGAAGGAGTTCCATACGAGCGGTAATTATCAAAATTAATAAGGTCAGGGCTCCAACTCCTTCTATTCACATTCACAAAGAGCGGCGCATAGGAAGTCATCGTCACGACATCCGCATTATTTTCCATACCCATCATAAAAACGGCTTCGCCTAGGGCACCACGTAGCGCACCGAGCCCATTCTTTTGAGTCACGGCATATTCACCAACATAAATTTCTAAACCACTCCGTTCATAAGTGTCATACTGGTGGAATCTATTGATGAAAAACTCGGGTGTATTGTAGTAATGCTCATCTAGAATCTCTATTGGCCTGCTCTTGGGCGAACCACCCCAAAGGCAAGCCACCAGGTTGATTTCTGGATACTTTTCTTTGACAGCATCATAAAACAAGGCATAGCGCTCATCGTATGCCTGGCCACCATTTTCATTACCTACTTGAAGCATGGTAAGGTTAAAGGGTTTGGGATGACCATTCTTGGCACGTTCAGCCCCCCACCGGGTGCTGATATCACCATTGGCGTATTCTATTGCATCTAATGCATCTTGAACGTACTCCTGCATCTGATCCATTGGCACGACCTCTTTATGTGACATTCCACAATTAATCACAAAGAGAGCTTCAGCATCAAGGTCTTCGCAAAGCTCCAAGTATTCGTGATATCCCATGCCATGCCCCACTTCATAGCCCCAGAGGTTATGCTGCGTGCGCCGTTGACTAAGTTCACCTACAGTGTCCTTCCAACGATATGAGGTTGCCATAGTATCGCCTTCTACCCAGCATCCGCCCGGGAAGCGTACAAAAACAGGATTAAGCTCCTCCAGCTTCTCTGCCAAATCTACCCTCAAACCATTTTTACGATTTTTCCAGGTTTTCTTCGGGAACAGGCTTACCATATCCAAATAAACATCCCCCCCGGCATCCAACCCCATCTGCAAAGCAGCTTTGTGGGATGTATTTTTTGGGCGTAAAGTAAGGCTTTGTTTTGTCCAACCCTGGGATACCTTGACCTTGGAATTTGCCAATACGGTCCCAGCTTCATCCACCAAACGAACCTTCAAAACATCTGAGCTGCCTTTAACAAAAAAACTCAGGTTATATGAAGCTCCTTTCTGGACAGAAATACCGAAATAGCCATTGTTTATTAAAAGGCCCTCTCCACTTTTCCCCTCGGGCAAGTTTACTTTTAAAAGCGCACTTTGCTTATTGAAACCACCACTGGGAACATCCGGACTGAGGCTAACTTCAGCAGTTGCCGCCCCAATACTCCGAGTCTCCCAATGGTCCAGTCTCGCCGAGTCTTCAAAATTACGGTTCCGAATAAGCTCAGCATAAAGGCCTCCATCACCAGCCATGCTGATCTCTTCAAAAAAGATACCGTAAAATTTTGGACTGATATCCACGCCTGCTTCGTCTATTTTCACCGTAATCTGATCCAAAGAGTTCGAAGGATCAGCCTGAACGCAAGTGTTACTCCAAGCAACTACAGCCACCGCCACGAGCAGCTCAGAAACCCTTTTGATGATTTTAATATTGTTACGCATATTCAGCTCCCAGACATATTAGCCCAATTCAATGCTTATACCAGCAAAAAGTTTTTCTCATTCCGAGACACACAAGAGGTTGCATTTTAAGCTCTCCATGGTGTACGATGAAGTCGATATGAGGGCAAATTGTAGACGGGTAATAATGAGGATGCTAAACAAAACAGCAGCGCGGATAATTTTGTCTGTACTTCTAATCGGTGTAATTTCTTGTTCTCCAATTATTTGTTTTGCTCAAGAGCCGGCACCCGCTCCGGCACCCGCTCCGGCACCCGCTCCGGCACCCGCTCCGGCACCCGCTCC
>Ga0265294_10000410_pt1 | contig 57285 bp, 54 predicted proteins | sample MunlanPumphouse3_FD_192504 | JGI IMG/M metagenome (GOLD analysis project Ga0265294, IMG submission 192504) | Groundwater microbial communities from a municipal landfill in Southern Ontario, Canada - Pumphouse #3 | ecosystem: Environmental > Aquatic > Deep subsurface > Groundwater | place... | reverse complement strand
TTTTTGAAACGTTGTTACCTCATTTTAAAGATAAAAACTTTTTAATTGAACACAGTGAGGGATATAAAACAGTCGATTTTGCAAAGCTACAAAATGAACCTGTTCACATTCATGAACTTTATACGGGCTACGTGATTGTAGATTTTGTACCCACAAGTGAAAATATTTCAGCGTGGCTATTGGAAATTATTGCTAAAAAAATGAAACCTCTGGGTGTTAAAGTTTCTCATGTTGAGTTTTTTGAAACTCCCAAAAGTAAAAGCACGGTATATGCTTGAAATTAGTGAAATTTTTGGCCCAAGTGTTCAAGGAGAAGGCAGAAAAATAGGAACTCCAAGTGTTTTTATTCGCTTTGCCAAATGCAATATGTCTTGCAGTGGATTTAAAGTGAAATACGAAACTCCAACAGGTGAGACTAAGTATTCTTGTGACTCTTTTTATGCGGTGGATAAAAGTTTTAAATCGCAATGGAAATCGTATAAAAGCCACAAAGAGCTAGTTTCTGAAGTAGAAAAGCTTTTTTTATCTTTTAAACCCGATATTGTATTAACGGGAGGAGAACCCCTTCTTTATTGGAACAATCAAGAGTTTCAAAAACTTTTAGAACATTATATTGCCAATAGTTTTAACGTTACTATTGAAACCAACGGCTCTTTAAATATTGATTTTACACAAGAGTATCAAAAAAAGATACTTTTTTCTTTAAGTGTAAAGCTTAGCAATTCAGATGAACCTTTGAAAAAAAGAGTCAATATTGAAGCGTTGCGTACTATCATAGAACAAGCCGATGCTTATTTAAAATTTGTAGTTAATAAAGAGTTTATTAACACAGCACAACAAGAGATTGAAGCTATTTTAAAACAACTCCCTATTTGTGAAGTCTATGTTATGCCCGTAGGAGAAAACCTAGAAGAGTTAAATAGCAATGCTTTAAGTGTTATAAATATGGCAATAGAGAATAATTTCAACTACAGCGACCGATTACACATTCGTCTTTGGGACAATAAAAGAGGAGTATAGAAGTGCAAAATATTAACTTTCTACAACAAAAAGAACTTTTTTCACTTAATGCATTAAAATGTCTGCGCAATGAGTATTTGTTTAACGATTGCCAACTTTGCTTTGAACGCTGCGAAGAAAAAGCATTGGGTCTGTTTAAAAATAAGATAACTCTTTTTAAAGACTCTTGTACAACCTGTGGTGCTTGTATTGGAAGTTGTCCTACACAAAGTTTAACACTGGAACATTTTGATGCGGTTGATTTTATTTTTGAATTTTTAGATAAACAAACCAATATAATTATTGAAAAAATAGATGTACCTCATTTTGGTGTTTTTGATTCAATGATTTTAATTTCACTGGTTTTAAGAACCAAACATAATATTTTTCTCGAGTATCAAACCCCAATTTCACAACTGCATTTAGACTATATTGATGAGTGTATTAAAAGTTCTAACTTCTTCTTAGCCTCCATTGGATTTGAACACTCTTTATTTTTAAAACCTCATAAAGAAGAGCTTCAATCTTCACGAAGAAACCTTTTCCAATCCCTTATAAAAAGCAAAGATGCCCTACTTAAAGAAGAGCATGGAAGCCAAAAACTCAATCAAACAAAAAAGAACTTGCCATCAAAGTTTATTTTTTTCAAAAACTCTTTAAAATTGGTGTGTGAAGATATTGCTAATACTTTTGTATCAACTCATCAACTCCCTTTGTTTAATCAAAAAATTGATTTCAATCGTTGCACTAATTGCATTGAGTGCATTACTTTTTGTCCTACAAATGCCCTGTTTCAAAATGAGAGTAAAGAGAGTATTATTTTTCAAAGTGGAAAATGTATTGGATGCGATATTTGTCATCAAGTATGTAAAGAAGGTGCTATTGAAGAGAACTATCATCTTGATTTAATTGAGTTTATGTTTGATAGAAGCATTAAACTTGTAGAGTTTGAATACATTAAGTGCCAAGAGTGCAATAATGCATTTATTGATAAAAACCGAGGCAATATATGCTTTGTTTGCAGTGATTATACCAATAACTTTCAAGGTATGTTTACACTTGCAAAAGATTTATAAACATATTTTTGGTAGAATACAAAAATTTAATACGATAAAATTTAAAGGAACACTATGACATTTACAGGAAAAAATGTACTTATAACGGGTGCTAGTAAAGGTATAGGAGCTCAAATTGCAAAAGTTTTGGCTTCATATGGCTTAAAAGTATGGATTAACTATAGAAGTGGCGCAGAGCAAGCTCTTAAAATTAAAGAAGAGATTGAAGCAATGGGTGGGAAAGCAGCCGTTATTCAAGCAGATGTTACAAAAGAAGAAGAGTTTGTTGCAGCTATTAAAGTTATAGTTGATTCAGATGGCGAATTAGCTTATTTAGTTAATAACGCGGGCATTACAAGAGATAAACTGGCCCTTAGAATGAGCGTTGATGATTTTAATGATGTAATTAGTGCCAATTTAACCTCTTCGTTTATTGGATGTAAAGAGGCATTAAAAGCAATGAGCAAAAAGAAATTTGGTTCAGTAGTAAATATCTCTTCTATTGTAGGCGAGATGGGAAATGCAGGACAAACAAATTATGCTGCTTCAAAAGGTGGTTTAAATGCAATGACAAAATCATTTGCAAAAGAAGCAGCTTCTAGAAATATTCGATATAACGCCGTAACTCCTGGTTTTATTCAAACCGATATGACAGATGAACTAAAAAGTGAAGTTAAAGCAGAGTATGAAAAAAACATTCCACTTAAACGATTTGGAACAGCAGCAGAAGTAGCTCAAGCGGTTGCTTTTTTACTAAGTGACCACTCAAGTTACATCACGGGTGAGATTTTAAAAGTTAATGGTGGACTTTACGTCTAAAGTAAATTGAGAGTTTATTCATTATAAAAGAATATTTAAAATCTTTTTAGGTATAATTTCAGCACAATTTTTTAAAAGGAAATAAAATGGCATTATTAGATGATGTAAAAGCAGTAGTAGTTGAGCAATTAGATTGCGATCCAGCTGAAGTCAAAGAGGATTCTAAATTCATCGAAGATTTAGGAGCTGATTCTTTAGATGTTGTTGAGTTAGTTATGGCATTAGAAGAAAAATTTGATATTGAAATTCCAGACGAAGATGCAGAAAAAATCTTAACTGTGGGTGACGCTATTAAATATGTGGAAGACCACGCTTAATTAAATAAAAAAGTCAGATAATCTGACTTTTTATTTAAAATATTGAATTTTTTACGACACTTGTCGATATAATTCAAAAAAATTGAATACTTTAAATATTACATACATATGGAGCATAAATGAAAAGAGTAGTTATAACAGGAATTGGTACTATTAATTGCGTTGGGCACAATGTAGAAGATTCGTTCAAAGCAGTGTTAAATGGCGAGTGTGGAATAGATACTATCACTTTATTTGATGCAAGTGCGTTCCCTGTTCAAATAGCAGGTGAAGTAAAAAACTTTGACCCTACTAATGTAATGGATAAAAAAGAGGTTAAAAAAGCAGACCGTTTTATTCAACTAGGTCTTAAAGCTGCTCAAGAAGCGATGATTGATGCTGGATTTGTTACCAATGAAAACAGAAAAGTAGATGAATCAATTTCTGAAAGATTTGGAATTGTTTCTGCTTCAGGAATTGGTGGATTATCAACCATTGAAAAAAACTCTGTTGTATGTGAGACTAAAGGTCCACGAAAAATTTCTCCATTTTTTATTCCATCATCTTTAGTAAATATGTTAGGTGGATTTATATCAATTGAGCATAACTTAAAAGGTCCTAGCTTATCTCATGTAACTGCTTGTGCTGCTTCTACTCACGCTATTGCAGATGGCGTTAAAACCATTATGTTAGGTGGTGCTGATAGAATTTTAGCAGTAGGCGCTGAAAGTGCAATTTGTGGAGCTGGCGTTGGTGGTTTTGCTGCTATGAAAGCCTTAAGCGTACGAAATGACGATCCAAAAACATCTTCAAGACCTTTTGATAGTGGAAGAGATGGATTTGTTATGGGTGAAGGTGCTGGTGCATTAGTTCTTGAAAGCTTAGAGTCAGCACAAGAACGAGGTGCTAAAATTTATGCTGAAATTATTGGTTTTGGAGAGAGTGGTGATGCAAACCATATAACATCTCCTGTTATGGATGGACCATATAGAGCTATGAAAGCAGCTCTTGCTATGGCAAAAAGTATTACAGGAAGCGATGTTAAAATTGATTATATTAATGCTCATGGAACTTCTACTCCTGTGGGCGATGTTAATGAAACAAAAGCTATTAAAGAACTTTTTGGAAAAGAAAACACTCCACTTATCTCTTCAACTAAAGGACAAGTGGGTCATTGCTTAGGAGCAGCTGGTGCAATTGAAGCTATTTTTACACTTAAAGCTCTTAATGAAGGAATAATTCCTCCAACTATTAATATTGAAAATCAAGATCCTGAGTGCGATTTAGACTATGTTGCAAACGTTGCAAGAAAAGCAGAATTAACTACGGTTATGAGCAATAACTTTGGTTTTGGTGGAACAAACGCTTCTGTTATTTTTAGAAAATTTAAATAATTTATAACAATAAAAAGGCTTTATAGCCTTTTTTAAAAGGAAAATTTTGGCAACTTATCTACCATTTGAAGAAAAGATAAAGAACATCGAAGAAGAAATTATAGTTGCAAAATCAAAAGCGGATGAACATGCCGTTGAAATTTTGCAAGTCAAATTTGATAAAGAGGTTGAAAAAACCTTTAGAAATCTTACCGATTATCAAAAACTTCAATTAGCTCGTCACCCTAATAGACCTTATGCTTTGGATTATATTCGCTCTATTTTAACCGATTCGTATGAAATTCACGGCGACAGACATTTTCGTGATGACCAAGCAATTATCTGCTACATAGGTTATATTGGAACTGAAAAAGTAATGCTAATAGCCGAACAAAAAGGAAGAGGCACTAAAAATAAACTCAAAAGAAATTTTGGAATGCCTAACCCTGAAGGATACAGAAAAGCACTAAGATGTGCCAAAATGGCTGAGAAGTTTGGTTTACCTATTTTAATGCTCGTAGATACCCCAGGTGCATATCCTGGAATAGGAGCGGAAGAGCGAAATCAAAGTGAAGCCATTGCTAAAAATTTATTTGAATTTTCAGACTTAAAAACTATAACTGTTTCAGTTGTTATTGGAGAAGGAGGATCTGGCGGGGCTTTAGCCATTTCAATTGCCGATAAACTCGCCATGATGAGATACTCTATTTATGCCGTTATCTCACCTGAGGGTTGTGCCGCTATTTTGTGGAATGACCCAACTCAAGCAGAAACTGCAGCTAATGCTTTAAAAATAACAGCGGAAGCACTTAAAGAGCTTAATTTAATAGATGATGTAATTAATGAACCTCTAGTTGGTGGGCATCGTAAAAAAGAAGAAGCGTGTATGGCATTAAAAGAGTATTTCCTAACACAATTAACAGAGTTAAGAAAATTAACCCCTGAACAACGCTACGAAAACAGATACAAAAAACTCATGAACCTAGGTGCTTTTTCCAATTAAAAAACAAGAAGCAAGCAGTACAAAAACTGCTTCACTTCTTCCATTATTATCTATTAGTTATTCACTAACTTCCCAACCTTCTCTCCTGCTAAAAGATGAAAATGCAAATGAGGAACTTCTTGCCCGCCATTTTCTCCAATATTAGTAATAAGCCTATAACCTTCTTGTTTTACTCCTAATTTAGAAGCCACTTTTTGAATAAACTCTGTCATATTTGCCATTATTTTGGGAGGTATTACGTCAAAAGAGTCATAATGCTCTTTAGGAATAATTAAAACATGTATTTTGCATGCTGGATTAATGTCTTCAAAACATAAAAAATCATCGTTTTCTAAAACCGTTCTATTGGGTATTTCACCTTTAATAATTTTACAAAATATACACATTTTATTTCCTTAGATTTGTACTTAAAACATTATAACCAAACTCTAATAAAATTTTGAGTATAATAGCGATTTTAACTGTAACACCGTATTATAAAAGGGAGAAATATATTGAAAGAGTGGCTTGAAAAAATAGAACTTGCAACCTCGTTGGATGCTCTTGAGAACCTAAGAGTTGAGACCTTAGGGAAAAAAGGGGTATTAACTTTAGAGTTTGCAAAATTAAAAGATATTCCCAATGAACAAAAAAAAGAGTTTGCCCAAAACTTAAATGAAAACAAAGCAGCCATCACTCAAGCAATTGATTTAAAAAAAGAGCATTTGGAAAAAATAGCTCTTAATTTACAATTGCAAGCAGACAATATAGATGTAACCATGTTTAATAGCAAGTCTAGTATTGGTGCCATTCACCCTGTAATGCAAACCATGGATGCTATTATTACTTACTTTCAAAACTTAAATTTTTCTATTGAAGAAGGCCCTTTAGTTGAAGATGATTTTCATAACTTTGAAGCGTTGAATTTACCTAAATATCACCCAGCAAGAGATATGCAAGATACTTTTTATAATAAAGATTTTTCACTCTTACGAACGCATACTTCCCCCGTTCAAATACGAACTATGCTAAAAACCAAACCTCCTATTCGCATGATTGCACCAGGAACTGTTTTTAGAAGAGACTTTGATTTAACGCATACTCCCATGTTTAATCAAATTGAAGGATTAGTTGTTGACAGTGCCGACAAAATTTCGTTTGCCAATTTAAAGCATGTTTTAGAAGAGTTTTTACACCATATGTTTGGCGAGGTAAATGTTCGTTTTAGACCCTCTTTTTTTCCTTTTACAGAACCCAGTGCTGAAGTAGATATTTCCTGTGTATTTTGTAAAGGGAGCGGTTGCCGTGTTTGTTCCCAAACAGGATGGCTAGAAGTTTTAGGATGCGGAATTGTCGATGAAAATGTTTTTAAAGCCGTAGGCTATGAAAATGTCAGCGGTTATGCTTTTGGTTTAGGAGTTGAGCGTTTTGCCATGCTCATTCACAATATTTCAGATTTGCGATCACTGTTTGAAAGTGATTTACGATTATTAGGACAATTTAAATGATAGTTACACGAACATGGTTACAAGAGTTTATAGATATTTCGAAAATATCAACCGATGATATTTGCAAAACACTAAATAGCATTGGGCTAGAAGTTGACAGTGTTTCTAAAATAGCTGTCCCCAAAGGCGTAGTCATTGGAAGGGTTTTAGAAAAAAACAATCATCCTGATGCCGATAAACTAAGTGTCTGTTTGGTTGATATTGGCAAGGAAGTCGTACAAATTGTGTGTGGTGCTAAAAATGTTAATAAAGACCAATATGTTCCTGTGGCAGTAGTAGGGTGTGATTTAGGTAACGACTTTAAAATAAAAGCTGCTAAATTACGAGGTGTTGACTCTAATGGTATGATTTGCTCAAGCAGTGAACTGGGTTTGCCAAAACTAAACGATGGCATTTTAGTTTTAGACTCTTCTATAGGCGAATTAAGCTTAGGAAAAGAGCTAAACACTTACAGTGCATTTTCTGACGATATTATAGAGATTGAATTAACTCCTAACCGAGGAGATTGCTTAAGTATTCACGGCATTGCACGAGAATTAGCAACGTATTACAACCTATCTTTTATTGAAGAAGAAAAACCTTTAACTTACAATGAATTTGGTATAGGTCAAGTTTTAGAAGTAGAGTGTGCAAGTAATGTTGATGCTTCTTTAGCCTTTGAAGTGGCAAATTTTGCAAATTTTAAACTCTGCGTTTTGCATCAAATTCGATTAGCACTAATAGGTTCTTTTAGTGCTAATCACATTCAAGATGCTATTAGTTACGTTACACACTCTTTAGGTGTTGTTTTAAATGCATATGCGTTAAAAGAGGCTGCTTCCAAAGGCGACTTAGCTCTTTTACATATAAAAAAAGACAAAAATAATTTTGATTGCGTTTATGGAAAAGAACTTTTAAGTACCATTGGCGTCAAAGTTGAACCTACCGCAACCCAAGATGATATTTATATTATTCAAGCTTCTTATATAGAACCCGATTTACTGTCACGTCGAGTTTATGAAACCAAAATAAAAACAGGTGAAGTTTACTACCGTAGTTCTAGAGGAAGTGAACCTGATATTAAATCTGGAATTAACTATTTCACCTCTTTTGTCTCTAAATATGGTGCACAAATTTATGCAGGCAGTGAAATATTTGTTGATGAAAAAGAGAAAATTACTTTAGATATTTGCGTAAAAAAAGTCAATGCTATTATTGGACAAAAAACTCCTAAATCTAAAATAGAGAAAATCTTAAGTGCTTTAGGATTTGAAGTTAAAGATGGAGTAAGCGGAGGATTATCAATTAGAATTCCTCTTTTTAGACACGATATTAAAAATATTGCAGATGTTACAGAAGAGATTGTAAGAATTATTGGTATTGATAATATTCAATCAAAACCTTTAGCTATTGATGAAGTTAATCGTCATAACAATGTTTCAAATGATTTAATTAAGAAAAATATTATTCGAACAAAAGCTATTTCCAATGGATTTTTTGAAACTATAACTTACGTTTTTTCTTCTAAAGAGAACTTAGAAAAATATGGTTTTGAAACCGTACATGAGAAAAAAGATATTTTAAATCCCATTACTCAAGAGCTCAATACCTACCGTACAACTTCTTTACTTAATTTAGTGGAAGCTTGTTCAAATAACTTTAAACTGGGATTTAAAAAAGTAGCACTCTTTGAAATTGGAACTATTTTTAATGCTCAACGAGACGAATTTAAAAAAATATCTTTTGTTTACAGTGGCGATAAAGAGCTTGAAGATTTTTCAAACCACGGAAAACCACAAAATATAAACTTTTTTGAATTTGCACAAAAAGTATTAAACTGTGTAGGAAAATTCGAGCTTGAACCTATTAAAAATATTTCTAATGGATTTATTCACCCTTATCAAAGTGCGGTTGTTATTATGAACAATAAAGAAGTAGGATATATTTCTAAACTGCACCCAAGTGTTGCAGCTGATTTTGATTTACCCGATACTTTTGTTGCACAAATCGATTTTGATGCCATTGAAAACAATTTACATAAAGCTTCATCTTACTCAAAGTTTCAAGCTTCAAAAAGAGATTTAAGTATTATTGCTCCAAAAACATTGGAGTTTAAAGAGATTAAAAAAGCAATTGAGTCTATTGAAAACAACACCATTAAACAATTTAACTTAGTTGATGTTTACAGCGATGAAAAATTAGGTGAAAACCAAAGTTTAACCATTCGATTTGTTCTTCAAAGTGAAATAAAAACACTTGAAGAAGAAGATATTACCACCACAATGAACCAAATTTTAGAAAAACTGCAATCAGATTTATCTATTGGTTTAAGATAAAGGCTCAAAATGTTAGTAGAAAAATTAGTCAACCCTTTTAATGTTGTTATTGACAATATTGCTAGTGATAAGTCAATTTCACACCGTTGTGCAATGTTTTCACTTTTAAGTGATCAACCTTCTCATATTAAAAACTTTTTAACCGCTGAAGATACGTTAAATACCTTAAGTATTGTCGAGCAATTAGGTGCAACCATACAAAGAGATGGAAGCAGCGTAACCATTACTCCAAATACTAAAATACTTGAGCCTAAAAATGTTTTAGATTGTGGAAATTCAGGTACTACAATGAGACTTCTTAGTGGATTTTTATCTTCTCTTGATGGTGCTTTTGTTTTAGTAGGCGATAAATATTTGCACGAACGACCAATGAAAAGAGTAGCAGAGCCTCTACGAAGCATTGGGGCAAAAATAGATGGACGTGAAGAGGGAAATAAAGCACCTTTATTTATTCGAGGGGCTTCGTTAAACGCATTTACCTATGTTTCGCCTATTGATTCAGCTCAAATTAAATCTGCTATGATTTTAGCAGCATTAAGAGGCAATGGCGTTTCAAAATATAAAGAGAGTGAACTAACCCGCGATCACACAGAACGAATGTTAAAAGGTATGGGTGCTAATGTTTCTACCAACAAAGAGGGGTTTATTGAAATTGAACCCTTAAGTAAAACATTAAATCCTTTAAATATAACGGTTCCAACAGACCCCTCTTCAGGATTTTTCTTTGCAGTTGCTGCTGCTATTACCCCAAAATCAAGTGTAACCATTAAAAATGTAACCCTAAACCCCACTCGAATTGAAGCGTACAGAGTTTTGCAAAGAATGGGTGCAGATGTAGAGTTTATTGAAAAAGAGAATATCTATGAACCTATTGGTGATATTGTGGTTTCACACAAAGAGCTTAATGGTGTAACAGTAGAAGAAAATATCTCATGGTTAATTGATGAGCTTCCTGCTTTAAGTATTGCAATGTCACTAGCTGTTGGAACTTCAACGGTAAAAAATGCTAAAGAGTTACGTGTAAAAGAGAGTGATAGAATTAAATCTGTTGTTAATAACCTAAAACTTTGTGGTGTTTCTTACAATGAGTTTGAAGATGGCTATGAGATTTTTGGAGGAACTCTTAAAAAAGCTTCTATTAACACGCATGGAGACCATAGAATTGCTATGAGTTTTGCAATTGCTGGCTTAAATTGCGGTATGGAAATTGAAGATACTGAATGTATTTTAACCTCTTTTCCAAACTTTACAGAGATACTAGCAACGTTACGAGCATAATTATGAAACTAAAATTGGCTTCAAGTTATGGGTTTTGTTTTGGAGTAAAACGGGCTATTAAAATTGCAGAAACCTATGAAAACTCTTCTACTATGGGACCACTTATTCACAATCAAAATGAGATTAACCGTTTAAAAAGTGATTATAATGTGGGTTTATACAATGATTTAGAGGAAGTTAAAGAAAATGACACCGTAATTATAAGAACGCATGGAATTCCCAAAAATGACTTAAAACTTTTAAAACAAAAAGATGCCAAAGTTATTAATGCCACCTGCCCTTTTGTTACAACGCCTCAACAAATTGTTAAAAAAATGTCTGCTGAAAATTACTCCATTTTAATTTTCGGAGACGAAGAACACCCCGAAGTTAAAGGCGTAAAATCGTATGCGAGTGATGATGTTCATGTTGTTGAATCTTTGAATGCCTTAAATCATATTCATTTTAAATACGACAAAATTGCAACAGTAGCTCAAACGACCAAAAAGAAAGAGACCTACTTAGAAATTGTTAATACTTTAATTTTAAAAAATAAAGAAGTAAGAGTTTTTAACACCATTTGTGATGCTACTTTTGAAAACCAAGATGCTGCTAGGGAACTCTCAATTGAAGTAGATGTCATGATTGTAATTGGCGGAAAAAATTCTTCAAATACCAAACAACTTTATTCTATTTGTCTTGAAAATTGCGAAGACAGCTATTTAATTGAAAATCAAGATGAGCTTCAAACCACTTGGTTTAAAAATAAAAACTTATGTGGAATTACCGCCGGTGCCTCTACTCCTGACTGGATTATTCAAGAAGTGGTCAATAAAATCGAAGCTATCTAATTATTTCTTTAAGAAACTTTTAGCTATAATCAACGGATTTAATAAATAATGGCTAATACGAAGGAATAATATGGGTATCGAAGATATTGAACTAGGTGAAGACTTTGACTTTGAGCAAATGCTTAATGAGTCTTTAGAAAACAGTGAAAACAACTCTGTAGTTGATGGTGTAATTATTGAAATTACTGGTGAAAATGTGCTTGTGGATGTAGGTCAAAAAGTAGAAGGACGACTTCTTATTTCTGAAATTACAGTTAACGGCGAAGTAAAATACAAAGTTGGTGACGTTATTCCTGTTATGTTAACAGGCAGCAGAGGTGAACGACCTTCAATTTCTCACAGAAAAGTATTACAAAAAACAAAATTTGATGATTTTGTTAAAAAACATGGTGAAAATGTAGAAGATGTTACTATTGAAGGTAAAATTACTTCTGTTAAAAAACGAGGTGGTTTTATTGTTGAAGATGAAGATGGATGCGAATATTTTATGCCAATGGCACAATCGTATTTAAAAACTATTGGAGCAATTGGTAAAAAAGTTAAAGCAAAAGTTTTAAAAATCAATGAAGCACAAAGCTCAATTATTATCTCAAGAAAAAAACTTATTGAAGATGGTAAACAAGAAAAAGATACAAAAGTAACAGAAATTTTAGAGAAAAAAGATCCCGTTAATGGAATTATCAAAAAAATTACCTCTTATGGAATGTTTGTTGATTTAGATGGAATTGATGGTTTAGTTAACTACAATGAAATCTCATATAAAGGTCCTGTAAATCCTGCAAATTACTATAATGAAGGTGACGAAGTTACTGTTGTAGTATTATCGTATGATAAAGTAAAACAACATTTAAGTCTTTCAATTAAAGCAGCTTTAGCAAACCCTTGGGAAGAGATTAAAGATGAATTAGATGTAGGTGACGCAATTACAGTTACTGTTTCAAACTTTGAAAGTTATGGAGCATTTGTAGATTTAGGAAATGACATTGAAGGATTACTTCACGTTTCTGAAATTTCATGGAATAAAAACCTTAAAAATCCAAAAGATGTTTTAACTATGGGTGAAGAGATTAACGTTGAAGTTATTGAGCTCAATGTGGATAAAAAAAGATTACGAGTAAGCTTAAAAAATCTTCAAGAAAAACCATTTACTAAATTTACAAAAGAGCACAAAGTAGGCGAAATTGTAAAAGGTAAAGTAGCAACGATTACAGATTTTGGTGCTTTTATTACTATTGGTGATGTAGATGGTTTACTTCATAATGAAGAAGCATCTTGGGATTCAAATGCTAAATGTAAAACACTTTATAAAAAAGGTGATGAAGTAGAAGCTAAAATCATTAAAATTGATACTGAAAAAGAGAATATTTCGCTTTCTATTAAAGAGATTTCTGACTCACCTGCTAGAGCATTTGAAAACAAACATGCTATTGGGGACATTGTTACAGGTACTATTAAAGACAATAAAGAGTTTGGTCTTTTTATTAAACTTGAAGATAATTTAGATGGATTAATAAGAAAAGAAGATTTCGGTCCACTTAAAGAAGAAGAGATAAAAATTGGTGATGAGATTGAAGCCGTGGTTGTAAATATTGATACTAAGAAAAATAGAGTACGACTCTCAATTCGAAGATTAGAAATACAACGAGAAAGAGAGACATTACAAGCCGTTAACGATGACTCTGCTATGACACTGGGTGATCTTATTAAAGACCAAATTAAATAATTCAAGGATTTTACTAAATGAGTAAACATACTATTGTAGTTTGTGACCATATTCATGAAGCAGGATTGGACATATTAAAAACTACTGAAGATATTAATTATATCTATGCAGCAGACATAAATAAAATAGAATTGCTTGAAGTAATTAAAAACGCTGATGTTGCTATTACGCGAAGTTCAACCGATGTTGATGAAACATTTTTAAGTGCTGCTGTAAATTTAAAAGCCATTATTAGAGCAGGTGTTGGGTATGATAATGTTGACATGGAAGGGTGCAGTAAGCGAGGAATTGTAGCTATGAATATTCCAACTGCGAATACTATTGCAGCAGTTGAACTTACTTTAGCACATATGCTCTCTTGCATGAGAAAATTTCCTTATGCTCATAATCAACTAAAAATTGACCGCGTTTGGAAAAGAGAAGATTGGTATGGAAATGAGTTATTTGGAAAAAAATTAGGCGTTATTGGTTTTGGCAATATTGGGCACAGAGTTGCTCTTCGTGCCAAAGCCTTTGAAATGGAAGTAGTTACTTATGACCCTTATATTCCATCGACAAAAGCTACCGATTTAGGTATTAAATACACCACTAATTTCAATGATATTTTAGCGTGTGATGTTATTACCATTCACACTCCTAAAAATCAAGAGACTACGAATATGATTAGCAGTGATGAAATTGCAAAAATGAAAGACGGTGTTATTTTAATTAACTGTGCAAGAGGCGGTTTGTATAACGAAGAAGCCCTAATAGCAAACCTAAAATCAGGTAAAATTGCTATGGCTGGAATTGATGTTTTTACAAAAGAACCCGCAACTGCTAACCCTATTTTGGATCTTCCTAATGTAATTGTAACGGCTCACCTAGGCGCAAATACTAAAGAGTCTCAAAGAGAAATATCGGTACAAGCTGCACGAAATGCAATTGAATCAGCACGCGGAATTGCTTATCCTAATGCACTTAATTTACCAATTGATGAAAGTACCATTCCTTCATTTGTCAAGCCGTATATTGAGTTAACGCAAAAGATGGCATTTTTATGCGCACAAAGCGACAAAAGTGCAATTCGATCAATCTCTATTTGTGCACACGGCGAAATAAAAGAGTATTTAGACTCTTTACTTACCTTTGCAACGGTTGGAGCTCTTTCTGTTAGTGCAGGAGATGCTATTAATTATATCAATGCAAAGTTTTTAGCAGAAGATAAAGGTATCACTTTTGATACTTGTCAAATTTCACAAAACAGTGGATACAACAATAAAATAACTGTTAAAATCACCACTCAAAAAGGTGTTAACACCATTTCTGGTACTGTTTTTGATGAAAATGAACAACGAATTGTTGAAATTAACGGCTTTGCTTTTGACATTGCACCTAAAGGAAATATGATTTTTGTAAGAAACTCAGATGTCCCTGGTGTTATTGGAGATATTGGCAAAATTTTAGGTGACAATAACATTAATATAGCTGACTTTAGACTCTCTCGTTATAAAGATTCAGCATTGGCTGTAATTTTAGTTGACAACAACGTTACTCACGAGATATTAAAAAAACTCGAAAGCTTAGAGGCAGCTATTTCTGTCTCTTATGCAGAAATTTAAGGAGATTTTATGGCAATTGGAATGAGCGAATTAAAAAAAGGCTTAAAAATAGAACTCGAAGGTAACCCTTATAAAATAGTAGATTACCAACATGTAAAACCTGGAAAAGGAGCTGCATTTGTACGATGTAAAATTAAATCGTACATCAATGGAAAAGTAATTGAAAAAACTTTCCATGCGGGAGATAAATGTGAAACTCCTAATTTAGAACAAAAACAGATGCAATTTTTGTACGACGATGGTGAATTACTGCAATTCATGGATACTACTAGCTACGAACAAGAGGGATTAACCTACGAACAAGTAGGTGAAGCTTTTGATTGGATAATTGATGGTATGAGCGTAGATATGATGTACTATAACGGCAAAGCTATCACAGTTGAACCTCCAATGGTTGTTGAACTTAAAATCGTAGAAACCCCACCTAACTTTAAAGGTGACTCACAAGGGGGAAGAAAACCAGCAACACTAGAATCAGGTGGTGTGGTTCAAATTCCTTTTCATATACTTGAAGGTGATGTTATTAGAGTTGATACAAGAACGGGTGAGTATCTAGAAAAAGTAAAATAAAAAGGCTTAAGCTTTATCGTGGAAATTCTGCGATATAGCTTTCTTTTCTTCAGTCACTGACTAATGTCAGCTCCTTCCTCAAATAAAACTCTATCTTGATTTCGACGATAAATCTTATTAGCCTTTTTGACTATTTGTTAAATTGATTTTCTCTTCAAATAAATTATCTTATCTGTTCCTATATAATTTTCATGCATAATCTCAAAATCTATATCAATTTCATTAACTGCAGTTAAACCCTTTCTTACTTTAGAACTTATAATTAAAATAAAAAAATCTATTTTCTCTTTTAATAGGTTTAAAAGTGTGTAAGTTCCTTCTACCATTATAAAGTTATAGTCTAGAAGTTTAAATAGGTCATTGCTTATTATTACTTCACGATTGGGTATTTTGAACAAAGGGATAGTGGTGTCAAAGGATTTATTGTGTGAGTAAATAAATATATTTGGGGCTTTGCCTGCAACGTATCTGGCATCTAGCGTTGGCCTGTCCGTTCGTACGGTATTTCCGCCAATGACTAGCAGATCTATTTTGTCTCTTATTGTGTGTACATAGGCTTGAGCATGATTGGAAGAGATTTTTCCATCCACTGCACCATTTAAAGTTTGTGCCATTTTGTAGAAGATGCAACTCTTTTTTTGCCATGTTAAAAAAGGAAGTAATAAATCTTCTCCTTCATTTTTCAACACACCAACACTGCATTCAATACTATTATTTTGTAAAATTTCTATTCCACCACTTGCTATTTTATTATTATCCTTTACGCTGATAACTACTCGTTTTGGAGCAATTGTTCTTAAAATATTTGCACAAGAAGGAGTTTTACCTATATGAGAACATGGCTCTAGCGTTACAAATATTTCACAATCGTGAAAAAAGTTATTGTGGTGTTCAAATAAATAATCGTGAATTCTAAAGGAGTCATTTATGGCTTTAAGAGAAGAGTTAGGGTGTTTTTTTATGAAAGCTGCTTTCAACGCATTGAGTTCTGCGTGAGGTTTTCCAGCTTCTTTATGCGCTTCAATACTTAATATCTCACCATTTTTAACCACCACACAACCCACAGCTGGATTGGGATAAGTTAAGAGTTGATATTTCCACGCTTCATCAATGGCTAACTTCATATAAAAGTTGTCATTGATTAGCATTTAATTTTTACCACTTATAATAAGTTGCAGCCGATGATATTTTATCGTATGTAATAGTCTCTTCATTTTGGGCAGTTTGAATTACTATTTCATTGTCATTAGCACTAAGAAGTTTTCCCTCTATTGTCTCTTTTTCAAAATCTTTAATTCGTACATTTTCACCAACTGAAGCTTTAAAATGTGATGTTTTCTTTAATTTTCTCTCAATTCCAGGAGAACTTACTTCTAAATTGTACTTTCCACTCATAGGTTCATGCACATCTAATAAAGGAGATATTTGTCGTGATACTTCTGCACATTTATCCATGGCAATGCCGTTACTTGAAGTAATATAAATTCTATATATATTATAGTCGTTCTCTTTTAGATTAACAATATCATATAAAGTAACGCCACACCCTTCAACTGCAATTTTAATAGACTCTTCTAAGGTCATTTTAGTCCTTTTTACTTTGTGCAATTTTGGCAAACAACTCTTCAATTTGTTTACTGTTTTCTAAAGAATCATCAGCAATAAATTTGAAATTAGGGCATTTATACCACCCAGTACTTGCTAACACATATGATTTTATTCTTCCAGATGCTTTAATAAGCAAACTGTGTATGGTTTTTAACTCTTCTTGTGTAAAATCGCTTCCATCGAAATAAACTATAGCATCGTACTTCCCATTTTTGCAATTTACTGCAGTTATGGGCAATGATTTTATACGATTATCATTTAACGATGCTAATGCTTCTGGCACTAACTCTACTAATAGAGATTCTGTTCGTTGTAAATTAACACTTTTCATTTTGTTATTAAATCGTTACTTTTTCTTCAATTTGAATAAATGTTTCAATAAAATCCCCTACTTTAATATCATTGAATTTCTCAAACATAATTCCACATTCATAGCCATTGGCTACTTCTTTAGCATCGTCTTTGAATCGTTTCAATGATGAAATTTTTCCCGTATACGTTACAACTCCATCTCGAATAATTCGAGCAAGTCCACCTCGGATTACTTTTCCATCGGTTACTAAACAACCAGCAACAGTACCTACTTTTGGTACAACAAAAGTGTCTCTAACTTCAGCTTGTCCTGTGTTTTCTTCACGAATAATTGCACTCATCATTCCACTTAATGTGCCTTTTATGTCATCAATTAAGTCATAAATAATAGAGTAAGTATTAATTACAATTCCATCTGCTTTAGCTTTTTGCTTAACTGCACCAGTTGGTCGTACGTTAAATCCTAAAATAATACAGTTTTCACTAGCGCCTGCTAATACTAAGTCAGATTCACTAATTCCACCAACTGCTGCATGGACAACTTTAACTTTTACCTCGTCGTTGGCAATTTCTTCTAATGCGCCTTTAATAGCTTCTAAAGAACCACCCACATCGGTTTTAATAATTACTGGAAGTTGTTTAATTTTTCCTTCAGCAATTAATCCACTCATCTCTTCTAAAGAGACTTTGGTAGATCTTGATAACTCTTTTGCACGGGCATGTTCTGCTCGTATTGTTGCAATCTCTTTTGCTTCTTTATCACTGTCTTGAACAACCATAAATGAACCACTTGTAGGAACATCACTTAGTCCTAAAATATTTCCAGTTTCTGAAAGTCCTAACTCTTTAACAGGCTGTCCTAAGTCATTTGTAATGGCTTTAACTCTTCCATATGTGGTATCACAAACAATGTTATCCCCAATTTTAAGTGTTCCATTTTGTACAATAACCGTAGCAACTGGTCCTCTTCCTTTTTCTAGCGTTGCTTCAACTACAACAGCTTTGGCTTTGGCAGTTGGATCTGCTTTTAACTCTAAAAGTTCTGCTTGGATAAGAATATTTTCTAATAATTCATCGATTCCAGCACCTGTTTTTGCTGAAACTCCAATAAATTCAATATCTCCACCCCAATCAACAGGTGTCATACCTTTTTCTGCCATTTGAGCTTTAACCATATCAATATTAGCAGTTTCTTTATCTATTTTATTCATAGCTACAATAATAGGACAACCACTGGCTCTTGCGTGAGAAATAACCTCTTCAGTTTGTTGTTTAACTCCATCATCAGAAGCAACAACAATAATAACAATATCGGTTACTGCAGCTCCACGTGATCTCATTGCACTAAAAGCTGCGTGTCCTGGAGTATCTAAGAATGTAATTTTTTCGCCTCGTTGCTCAATAGTATATGCAGATATATGTTGCGTAATACCACCCGCTTCTCCCACAGCTACTTTTGAACTTCTAATTTTATCTAAGAGTGAAGTTTTTCCATGATCTACGTGTCCCATAATAGTAACAACAGGAGGTCTGGTTACGAAGTTTGCTCTGTCAATAACGTCACAATAATCTTCTACATAGTTTACATCTTCTAACGCATCTTTAACGGTAACTTCAATTCCAAACTCTTCACCTAAAATTTCCAATTCATCTTGTTTTAAGAAGTCATTTTTTGTAACTAGCATTCCTAAACCAAATAAAACAGTAATAACTTCTGAAGCTGTTTTACCACAAGCTTCTGCAAATTCATATACTCGAATATCTTCTGGAATTGTTACTTCTGTAACTTCAATATCTTCTTGAGTTCGTGCAATTCTTTTTTTTCTTTTTCCTCGTCTTAAACCTTGAGGTCTGTTTCCAAAAGCACTAGGTCTGGTTGTTTTAATTCCAGTTGGTTTTGGTCTTTTCTCTTCTTCTAAGATTTTTGGTTCATCAAAGTTATCCATATCTAATAAAACAACTTCTTCACCTAATAACGAGTCATCGCTACTTGAAAAATCGTCTCTTCCATCTCGTGCAACTTCAATTACTTTTCCATGCTCATGTGCTCGTGGAGGATTTTTCTTTCTCTCTTTTTTAATTTTACTGTTTCTGTTCTCTTCATTTTGGTCATCATCAGAAGAAACATTGCCCAAAATTTCACTTAAAGATTTCATTTTTTTCTTAGCGGGAACGTCTGTTGCACTATTATATGAGTTAAATGAACTTGAAGCGGTAGGAGTAGCAACTACTTCTTCTTTAGGTTGTTTTTTCTTAACAATTTTAAGCCCTCTTCGTTTAGGAATAATTTTTCCTGAACTGCTTAGACCACTCTCTTTTTTTTCTTCAGGAACATCAACTATTTCTTCAACTTCTTTTACAACAATTTCAGATTCAGCTTTAACTTCAGTTTCAGCTTTATTCACTGTTTCTTCTGAAGGTTTTTCTTTTTCTATATCTTCTTTTTTTAAAGCAGGTTTTTTTTCTACCGCTTCAGGCTGCTTCTTCTCGTCATTTACTTCTTCTGTTTTTTCTAAAGGTGCTGGGATCTCTTCTTCTTTTTTCTTAATCACTTTTTTAATACTTTGTTTTGGTGGTATTTTGTCGCTTGTTCCACTAAGAAGATATTTTGCTATCTCTTCAGCATCTTCAAATGAAACGGTACTTTGAGGTGACTTTAATTCTATATTTAAATCTTTTGCTTTAGCGATTACCTCAGTACTTGTAGATCCTGTTTCATCAGCGATTTCATAAACTCTTACACTATCTGACATGTGTTAATATCTCCTTAAGTTGAATGATGTACTCATCTTTGTTTTTACAAACTCTAAAAAGAGTTTGCTCAAGTTTTTTCTTGTTTTTATTTTCTGAAAATGCATACTCTATACACTTCTTGCAAATATAAAAACTTCTGCCATTGAATTGGAATGGTACAAGTTTTTTATTTTCATCACACTGTAAACGCAGCAGCTGTTTTTGAGAGATTTTGTCTCGGCATACAATGCACATCCGTAAAGGTTTTTCTAAACAAGCCAATATTATACCTACTATTTACTTAAATTTGTTATTAATACTCTATTTTAACGCCATAGTTATCAAAAATTGTGGTAAAAACTCTGAAATGGGGAAACTTCTCTTTTAAGACAGTTTCTAGTTTTTTAGCCTCTTGCTTATATGAAATACTAAATAAAGTAGACCCAGAACCTGACAATGTACTCATTAATGCCCCATTTTTCAAGGCTGTTTTTTGTACTTCAAAGAGTTCAGGCATCTGTTTCATTCTATAATATTGATGAAATCTGTCTTGAGAAGCCACTTTTAGCATTTCCCAATTTTCACTAAAAAAGGCAGCAGTTAACAGCGATGAGTGTGAAAGGTTAAAAACAGCATCTTCTTTAGAATATTTATACGGTAAAGTTTTTCGTGAAAGTTGTGTTGAAATAGGACGGTTAGGGATAACTACCACCGCCACTAAATGTCTAGGAATCTCTTTTTTAATATATTGTACTTCATTGTCTTGAACTGTTGCAACGGTAAACCCACCCATAACAGCAGGAGTAATATTATCAGGATGGTTTTCATATGCAAGTGCTAAATTAAGAAGTTTATCTTTACTTAAAGTAATGCCTTCAATGGCATAAGCGGAAGCAATAGCACTTACAATTACAGCAGAAGATGAACCTAAACCTCTGGAAAGTGGGATTTCATTTACAAATTCAAATCTAAAAAACTGTTTTTTACTGCTTAAATTGTTGTAAAAATCGTTAAAAATAGATAAAAACATATTATTGTCTTTTAAAATAGGGTTATTTGCACCCTCACCTTTTAAAGAGACACTATGAAACTTCGATGGCTTAATCAGTACTTGATTTTTAATTCCTACCGCAATGCCAAGTGAATCGAATCCTGGTCCTAAATTTGCACTGGTTGCTGGTACTGTAACTTTCACTTTTCTTTTCCTTTTAAACTGCTGGTAAATTGTATTCGGGAAGATTATTTATAGAAAAAATCGACTCATCTAATAAAATAGGCAAAGTAAAACTCTCTATTTTCATATCTTCATTGATAAAATCTGTTTTAATTTCACCATTGTTATTTATAAAATATCTTTTTCCTAACGCTTTTATAGGCGAATTTTGATTAAAGTTGAAGCCATTTGTAGCATAAAGTTCTATATTTTTGACCAAACACCATGTTTTTAAAAAAACATATGCCACTTTAATTGCCATATAACTTCCTGGAGCATTAACGTATAAAACTCTATTTATTGCATACTCTTTTTCTATTTGAGAAAATATTTTCGGTATTATATCAGATGATTTGCCATCTTGAGTAAAAGTTTTGATTAATTTATGATTCTCATAGACTCCTATTAAAATAGGAGCAGAAATACTAATAACTAAAATATCCACATAGACTCTTTAATACGCTTGTGCATATGCTACTTCAAAGAGTTTGCTCTCTTCTTCGGCACTGTCTAAATCTACTATTTCATAGTTATCTTCACTTTCAAAGAGTTTTTTAGTTAGCAGATGATTCAGATGATGACTTCCTGCATAGGCATTGTACTCTCCTATTAGCGTATATCCTAAAAGTGCCATATCACCAATGGCATCGAGTATTTTGTGACGCACAAACTCATTTTCATAGCGTAAGCCCTCTGGATTTAGAATTTTGCTGTCATCTAAAACAATAGCATTTTCTAAACTTCCCCCTTGGGCTAATCCTATATTTCTTAAATATTGCACCTCATGCAAAAACCCAAAAGTTCTTGCACGACTAATGTTTTCTTTATATTCAGAAATAGAGTAATCAAAACGATACTCTTGCTCTCCAATAACAGGGTGGTCAAAATTAATAGAAAAATCATAGACAATATTTAACGAGGGTTTTAAGCTTACTTTTTTACCATCTTCAGTGGTAACTTCTATTAACTTTTTTACTTTTATAGCTTTTTTAGAAGCATCTTGCTCCAAAATTCCCACTTCATCAATTAACATGCAATACCCACTGCTGCTTCCATCTAAAACAGGAACTTCGTCATTGTCCAATACCACTCTTAAATTATCAATTCCATACGCATAAAGTGCTGAAAGTAAATGTTCAATCGTTGATACAATTACCCCATCTTTGCCTATAACGGTAGCCATTTTAGTATCAACTACATTTTCTATTTTTAAAGGAATAGTTACCCCTTCATCTTTACGGTAAAAGACAATCCCCATATTTGCTTCCAAAGGTTCAAGCTTCATGGTTACAGGTACGCCTTTATGAAGCCCAATCCCTACTATTTCAATCGCTTTTTTTATTGTTCTTTGTTTCATTTGCCCTCAATTGTCTTTTTTGCTTCTTCTAAAATGTCAGTTATTCTTGTTTTTATCCAATTTTTATCCATCCACTCTAAAGGGTTTACTTCTATTCCTTGAACTAGCACTCCAAAATGAAGATGATCCCCTAAAACAGCCCCACTTGTTCCTGTGTTTGCAATAGTTTGTCCATCATTAACTTCATCGGCAATATTTACTTTAGTGCTACTGGTATGGCCATAGAGTGTTCCTAATCCCATTTTATGGTCAATGATTAGGGCATTTCCATAAATACCAATATATTTATTGGCAATAACACGCCCTTTATTGGTAGTTTTAATAGGTGCTTGTTTAACACTTGCCCAATCCACACCTAAATGCCAAGCTTCATCAATTTTTTGATCATTAAAATAGTAGTGTCTTCGTTCTGCAAATCCAGCAGCTGTTCTAGAACCATCAAGACGTTGAAATGGTTTAATATCAAATGAGGTAATTGCGCTTCTGTCCATATATTTTCGGCTATCTTCTTTAATAGTTTTAACATTTTGCTCTCGTAAAATTTTATTTGAAGCAATAAACGTCTCAATTAAGTCATCTGGAACTTGCATAAAACTTTGTTCTAAAACAGAAGCACTAACATTTTTTATAAACTGTTCACTAATATTTATTTTATCTTCTTTCACATTTAATGGCCGAATATATAGAGGGATTTTAGTTTTTGTAATATTTCCTGCTTTATCCGTAGCCACAAGCGTTACTTGTTCAAACTCTTCAATATCTACAGCCCAAGCTATCAGGGAAACATAATAGTTGTCTTTATAAAAAGGAGTCAAGGCAAAAATCTCTTCATCGTTGTTAAAACTAATATAAGCACTCTCTAAATTTTCATCCATCACTTGCACAACAGCAACGGCACTTCCGCCTTTTCGTATAGCTAAAGAGTTAGCAATAATATTGGCTATTGGTTTTTTAGTATCAATTTTAACATTAAAAGTAGTTTCTGCAGTATTGCCTTCAAAAAAATTCCATTTGCTGTTATCCACTGCGGTTACAACAATTTCAATCTCTTTGCTTTTAAAGAACAGATCCAAAGAAGGAGGAGTTAATCGTAAATTTAACTCTTTTAAAGGTACAGGTAACACTTCTGATTTGAGTACTTTTTCATTCTCTCCATCTTTAAAAATTACTTTATAATATTTAATTCCACTTTGGTCTTTTAAATCAATAATAAGTTCATCTTTTAAATTCCAATACTCTTTGTTGTTCATTACAATTTGTGGTTCATTGGTTTCAAATTGTGGTGAAAAATAGATGTATCCTCCTAAAATAGCAGCTGCAATGGCTACCATAGCCATAATTATTTGTACAATATTACTTTTTTTCTTCATTATTTAAAACTTCCTTTAATACTATTCGTTTTGCTTGAAACACATCGTTTCCTAAAATTGTACATCCTGCTGCATTAACATGCCCGCCACCACCAAAAATTGAAGCTATTTTAGAAACATCAATATTTTCTTTTGAACGAAACGAAACTCTTACATTGTTATTTGAAATTCTAAAATAAATAGCGATTTTTACTACACTTATGTTTAATATCATATTTAGTGCTACTTCTGTGTCCAATAAACTAGCACCCGTTTGTTCAAACCACAGAGGTAATGCATAAATAGTAGCCACTTCCCCTTCGTTATATAACTCTAAGCTCTCAAAAATTTTAGGCAAAATTCGATACTTTGCCAAGGAATCTCTTCGTATTAGTTTGTCGGCAATTAAAGCAGGATGAGCTCCACACTTTACTAAAAAATTAATTTTATCGTAAGTGAATTCATCACATCTATTCACTGTAAATGCTAAAGAATCATCATAAATTCCAACATACATAGCCGTTGCTGTGTTTTTAGTAATATATAAACCATTGAATTTGAAAAAATCGTAAATTACTTCCGAAGTAGATGATTTATAATAATCAACAATATTAATTGTACCAAAATTGTCATTAGACTTATGGTGGTCAATATTAATCAAAGGAATATCTTTGGGAATTTCAAACCCTAATCGTGAAGCCGTTCCACAATCAACGCAAATAATCAAGTCATAAAACTTAGGAAACACATTGGTGATTTTTGAAAATCCTTGAAGAAAATCCAGATTTCTAGGTAATTCAACTCCTACATTAAAGACTTTATGTTTGATTTTATTTTCACTAAAATAGTTTGATAAAGCCAACGCAGAAGCAATGGTATCTGCATCGGGGTTGACATGAGTAACAATTAATATGTACCTACTTTTTTCAATAAGTTTAAGTGCATCTACAAGCGAAGCGGTATCTATTTTATTGTTGAGTATAAAATCTTTATGCAAATATTTCCTTTTTTTATGGCTTTTTATTTATTATTTATTTTATTAATCAAATCTCATTGAAAAATCAAGCCATGTCGCTTGGTGAATTATGCTTCCACTACTTACGGCATCTACTTTAGTTTGAGCATATTTTTCAATCGTATCTAAAGAGATATTTCCACTGGCTTCTAACATAATATGCGGATAAGTTGTATTTCTAAAATCAACTACTTTTTTAATCTCTTCTGGCTCCATATTATCACACATTATAATATCTGCACCTGCATCCATTGCCTCTTGAACTTGTTCAAAAGTTTCACACTCTATTTCGATTTTAGTAACCCACGAGATTCGTTTTCGCGCTTTTTTAACAAATTCACTTAAGTTTTTTATGGTTCTTAAGTGAGTATCTTTTAACATTAAACAGTCATCAAGACCTAGTCTATGATTAATAGCTCCACCAATTCGAGTAGCGTATTTTTCAAATTCCCTTAACAGTGGTCGTGTTTTTCTAGTATCAAGCAACACTACGCCTGTACCTTCTATTTTTTTTGTATAGGCTCTTGTTAACGTAGCAATTCCACTTGCGTGTTGTAAAAAGTTTAAAAAGGTTCTTTCACAAGAAAGTAAGACACAAGCTTTACCTTCTAATTTGGCTAAAACATCCCCTTTTTTAATAACTTCTCCATCATGTTTTAAAAACTTACACTCAAACTTTTCATTTTGAGACAAAATTGTGGCGTATTTAACTCCTGCTAAAATTCCATCGCTTTTTGAAATAACTTTCGCTTTAAATCTTCCTTTAGGAGCAATATCAAAAAATAAATCTCCTCTTCCGTTATCTTCAATAACTGCATTTTTAACAAATTTTCGTATATTAATCATATTTCAAACATCCTTTGAAGAGCAATTTTAGCCCATTTAACTATTTTTTCATCTACGGTTATCTCATTTTCATAAAGTTCATCTTGATCTTTTTGAATCTGTTTTAAAGTATTGTAAACATCTTGTGCCGTGGTTTCATTCATTGTAGGGCATTCTGGTTTAGTTGAACTTAAAATAAATGTATTTTTATCTCTTAGTCTATTCACCATATTATACTCTGTTCCAACAGCTACTTTTTGTTCAATTGGCAAATCTTTAATATATTGTATTAACTGAGAAGTTGAACCCACAAAATCAGCAGCATCACAAACAGAGACATCGCATTCAGGGTGAACGGCTATTAAAATATCAGGATATTTATTACGATAAAACTCAATATCTTCCACGCTAAAAAGTTGATGCACCGAACAAAATCCGTTATAACAAATAACATCGGCTTCATGTAAATTGCTTCCATCCCCAATAACAGCAGATTTAAGCTTTAAGCTTTTTGCAAAGTTTTGTCCCAAACATCGGTCGGGTACAAAAAATATTTTCTTTCCGCTTTCAAGCCCTTTTTGAATAATTTTATACGCATTAGAACTCGTACAAACCATGCCACCCATTTCACCCACTCGAGCTTTTACAGCAGCACTTGAGTTAATATAAGTAATAGGAAGTAAATCTTCGTTTTTAATTCCAATTTCGTTTAATTTTTTTAAACTTTCATCAAAATAGTCTACATCAATCATTCGAGCCATTGCACAACAAGCAATTCTTGGCATTAACACTCTTTTTTCAGGACTTAAGACCTTAACGCTCTCCCCCATAAATCCCACCCCACAAAAGAGGATATATTTGGTTTTTGTATTCATTGCTTTTTTAGCCAACTCCAAAGAATCGCCCGTTATATCAGCTAATTCAAAAACCTCATCACGCTGATAAAAGTGCGCAACAATTGTGACATCCAGTTCTTGTTTAAGTTTTAAAATCTCTTCTTTTAAGTTCAATTTTACCCTTTACTGTTTACGTATTAATAAATTGGAATATAACAAAATTTTAGTTATAATCCATTTAAACAAACAAACTAAACACTTTAAAGGTCATTAATGGATTTTTTTTCGCACTCAAATATTCAGTTTTATATTGCAGCATACTTATTTGGCTCTATCCCTTTTGGGCTTATTTTAGCAAAATTTTTTGCAGGAGTAGATATTAAATCTCAAGGAAGTAAAAGTATTGGAGCTACCAATGTTTTACGAGTTGTTAAACAAACCAATCCTTCTTTAGCTAAAAAACTAAGCGTTGCTACGGTTATTTTAGATGCACTTAAAGGAACGGTTGTATTACTTGTTGCCATGGCATTAGATGCTCCTTCTGCAACGCTTTGGGGTATTGGAGTATTAGCCGTACTTGGTCATTGTTACTCTATATTTTTAGGGCTTGAAGGTGGAAAAGGTGTAGCAACTGGTTTAGGCATCTTTTTAGTCTTAATTCCAATTCCTACATTACTAGGAGCTGCTGTTTGGGGATTTTGTGCAAAAGTGCTAAAAGTATCCTCTTTGGCTTCACTTTTAGGATTAACTGCCGTTATTATAAGTGCTATTTTCTTAAACAACGGCTTAAATGTTGGTTCAAATGCACCTATGTATATAATTGCGTTTATCATCTATTACAAACACATTCCAAACATTATGCGGCTTCTTAAAAAAGAAGAGTTAAAAGTTAGTTAAGCAAAATCTACAAATATGAAAGTTAACATCAAAGAGCTTACATTTAACACTATTATTGGAATTCTTCCTTTTGAAAGAACTAAAGAGCAGCAAGTAGTAATAAACTGCTCTTTTTCGTACAATTATTCAAATGGCAATTTTGTAGATTACTCAAAAGTAGCACAAGATATAAAAACTGCTGTGCAAAGCAAAAAATTTGAGCTTATAGAAGAGGCAATTTTAGATATAAAAAAAGAGCTTAAAAAAAATTATCCTATTAAAAAACTTAAACTCTATATTGCTAAACCTACTATTTTAGACGACTGCATTGTTGAAGTAGGAGAGTAGTTTTTTATGGATAATAAATGCAAAAAATATTAATATTTTTATCCTTTCTTATCTCAATATTATATTCAGATCAAAGCATCAAGACCGTAAATGTTTTGCTGGGATATGATAAACCACCTTTTATATTTGGTCAAACAACATTAACGGGGATTGAAGCTGATCTTGTCAAAGAAGCATTTAGCTTAGTGGGTTACAAGGTTGTTGTATCACAAGGTACACGAGCTGAACAAGATACTATACTCAATAGTGAAAATAGTATAGATGCAGTTGCCACTATTTCTGAAATAAATCCCAATCTCTTTTATAGCGATACCTTGACTATATATGAAAATTACGCAATCACAAGAAAAAAAGAGAATATAAAAATTGATTCAATTGAAGATTTAAAAAAGCTAAAATTTGTAACTTGGAAAAACTCTTTTAATGATTTAGGAGAAAAATTTAATACATTATATAATCCTCAAGATGGAAAATACAAAGAGTCTTATCACGATACATTAACTCAAATGAATGATGCAAAACTGTTTTTTTCACAGCAAATGGATGCCATTATTACAGATATAACTGTTTTTAAGTGGCATAAAATATATTTTAATAACCATGAAGAATATACTTATCATAAAATTTTTGATACATATAAAAAATATCCCGTAGCATTTAGAAGTAAAAAAATGCGAGATGATTTTAATATTGGATTAAATATTTTAAAGAAAAATGGCAGATATGATGAGATAATGAAATTTTATGAAACACAAGATGTAGGTGAACTGATTAAATTTACTGAATTATTGAGTGCAGTTTCTAGTAAATATATATTTGAGCAGAAGAAAGAAGAGTTAAGAAGCATACTTAAAACTATGGTTACGCACCCAGATATAGAAGCTATCTCTATAAAGAGTAAAAATGAGCAATTTTTATATCTAAATCTACAAAATCGTGCTTTAGATAGTGAAAAATCGCAAGAAATCATAAGTAAAATATATTATAAAACAGAGTCTAGTTTACTTCATCTAGGAGAGTTATCTCTTATTTATAAAAAAGAGTATAAAACTAAAAATGGTAGTCCAATCCTTACAACAAACAGTCTAAAGATGTTAAGTAGTAAGGAGTATGACTATATTGATACTGTAATAAAAAAACTAAACCCACAAGATGAGCTTACTCCTTATTTAACTAAAGAAGAAAAAGAGTATATAGATAATAAAAAAAGCGTAAAAGTGTGTGCGTATAAAAAAGCTTTTCCTTTTGTTATACCTTTAAAAGATTCAGTTACTGGTTCATCTATAGAATTTTTAAATCTTATTAGTGAAAAATCTAAATTAAATTTTGAGATAATTCTTACACAAAATCTTGATGAACATTTTGAGATGATAAAGAATGGTATTTGTGATGCTTCATCTGTTATGCCTGCCAAACCAAATATATATGATTTTTTAACTCCCTCTCATCCAGTATTATCAGATATAATTGTGCTTGTAACAAAAATTAATGAACCCTATATAGGTGATTTAAATAGTTTAGATAATAAAAAAATAGCTATTGGTAAGGGTGAGAAAAATATCATTAAATATGTAAATTCTGTATATCCAAAGATACATCTAGCAGAAGTAGATGCTAGTGGTTTACAAAAAGTTGTTAGTGATGAGTTTTATGGTTATGTAGCCCCTTCCTTTGAAGTTTCACACAAAATAGCAACAGAGCATTTTAATGAACTCAAAATTATGTCAAAAATTGGAGATGAGAAGATAGATGGAAGTTTTGGAATAAGCAACAAAGAGCCCATTTTATTATCAATTTTCAATAAATCTATAGATAATATATCACAGCTACAAAAGCAAAATATTGCAAATGCGTGGCTGAGTGTTAAAGTAGATAAACAGTTTGACTACACTCGTTTCATGCAATTTATGAGTGTAGCCATTCTTATAATATTAATTCTCCTCTTTTCATACTTCAAACAAAGAAAACTTCATAAAAAAATTAATCTTCTTAATAAAACACTTGAAAAAAGAGTATCTCAAGAAGTTGCAAAAAATACAAAGCATCAACTTATGTTAATGCACCAAAATAAACAAGCTCAAATGGGGGAGATGATAGAAAATATAGCGCATCAATGGAGACAACCTTTAGCTCAGATAAACTCTTCTGTACTTCTTATTGATGTAACTTTGGCCAAAAATAGTATTGAAAGCAATTGTATAGAAGATAGACTTTTAGAAATAGAATCTCTTACGGCTTATATGTCAAAAACCATTGAAGATTTTAAAAACTTTTTTAGCCCCAATAAGCAAAAAACAGTTTTTTCTATAGAAGATGCCATCGAAAAATCCTATAATATTGTAAAAGGAATTATTCACACACATCATATAGAAGTTGATACAGACATAGAAAATAATATAAGCTGCTGTTGTTATTTAGATGAATTACAACAAGCAATTTTAACTCTTTTAAGTAACTCGGTAGATGCTATGGTCTTTAAAGCTATAAAATCCCCTAAAATTTCTATCAAAGCCTATAAAAAAGACTCAAATATCATAATAGATATTCAAGACAATGCAAAAGGCATTCCACCTGAATTTTTCGATAAAATTTTTGAACCTTACTTTACAACAAAACACAAAACTCAAGGAACAGGATTGGGTCTTTATATGGCAAAAATGATTATAGAAAGTGGTTTAGAAGGAAAACTTAGCGTTGTAAATAAATCAGACGGCGCTTGTTTTACAATTGAATTACCACAAGGAAACGTATGATATTAAAAAAAATGTTTATCTAGCTAAAGCACTTGTTTTAACTTTTCAACACACAAACCCATAGCCGTACTTTCGTATCCTAGCACTTTTTTAATATAAGGTTTACAAAACCCCTCAACCATAATAGCACCTGCTTTTCCCATACATTCACCGCTATTAATATAAGCATTCATATGCTCTTTTTCAAATTCTTCAAAAAAATAAACCGTTGAAGAAATATCAAGCAACTCCATGGTTTTACTTTTATATATCATACACGTAATAATAGTTACTTCGTTATTGCTTTGAAGTTCTAACATCCTTCTGGCATCTTCTTTATCTTTTGCTTTTCTTAAAAGTTGTCCATTACAAGTTACAACTGTATCCGCCACCAATAAAGGCATGTCTTCAACGCTGTAGCGTTGAAAAAGTTCGTTAAATTTTCCCTTTGTTGCTTCATATACAAATGTCTTAGGATTGGTTGTTTGAATTTTATCTTCATCAAACACACCTGCTTGTTGAATAAATTCAATGTTGGTTTCTTCTAATATTTTTGCTCGTGTAGCAGAGTTTGAACCTAGTCTTAACACACTTAACCCTTTTTTAGTTTTTTATGATTTTATCAAAAAGAAACTGTATAATGCCGTCATGAAATACCTATTTCCTCTAAGTGGCTTCTTAATTTTTTTATCATTTCTCTTAACACTAATTGATTATTTCTTTAATCAAAATTATCTCTTTACAGCTGGAATTTCTGCGTGGGTGGCATTTATTGTTTTATTTAAAACCATTGCCAATAAAACCCTTTTATATGTTTTACTTCTTTTAACATTTCTCTCTTTTGGGATTAATTTTTTCAATGATTACCCCCTAGATTGGCTTAAAACTTTAAGTATCAATCTTTCATTACTCACTCTTTTAATAGGCGTAGGTTTTTTACGACTTATTGCTACGCCAAAAAAAGAGAAGCTTGAAGCCTTGCCTAAAGGAAGTCAGAGTTTTATTAAAACCTATTGGGGTATACATCTGTTTGGAAGTGTTATTAACCTCTCAGCTTTACTGCTTGTTGCAGACAGACTTTATAAGGAGGCTTCATTAAGCCGTTTACAAATTATTGTGCTAACACGCGCTTTCTCTTCAGATGCCTATTGGTCTCCATTTTTTGTGGCATTCGCAGCAGCTATTACGTATGCACCTAAATTAAATCTTTTTACTATTTTAACTTTTGGACTTACTTTAGCCCTTCTTGCTTTTTTTGTCACCTATTTTGAAATTAGTTCCAATAAAGAAGAATTATCAAAATTTCAAGGGTATCCCTTGCATTTTGAAACACTTTATTTGCCGTTAATTTTAGCTTTTCTAGTTTTAGTTACACACTACTTTTTTGAAGAGATAAAAATAATTATGTTAATTTCCGTATTTTCTTTATTGCTAACAGTTACTCTTTTGCCCTTTAAATCAAAAAACCCTTGGAAACTTTTTATAACTCATATCACCACACAATTACCCAATATGAAAAATGAATTGGCACTGTTTTTAATAGCAGGAGCTTTTGGAGTAATGATAAGTTCAATTTTAATGGGCTTACAAATTGGTTTTCCTTTTGAAACACTCAATGGCTTAAGTGCATCGGTACTGCTTTTAGTATTAATTATATTATCGTTTGTAGGCATTCACCCCATTATTTCTATTGCCGTCATTGGAAATTGGATGAATGAACTAAATCACACACTCTTAGCCGTTACTTTTTTAATGTCTTGGGCAACTGCTGTTTCCACATCACCTTTTTCAGGTTTGAATTTAACTATGCAATCTCGTTACTCTTTAAAAGCCATTGACCTGTTTAAAATCAATGTTTTTTATACTTTTAAAATGTATTGTATTTGTGTGGTGTTACTCTTTATTTTGGCTAACTATTTACAAGTGTAAAAGTTATTCGTGTTTTATTTTAGTTCAATAAAGGCTTCTAAAAGAGTTCAAAGTTGAACTCTTTTAAATATTTTCCTTAGCATACTTCATAGCTGCTACTTTAGCTTCTTCTATTTTAGTGGCATCTTTCCCACCCGCTTGTGCAAAGTCGGGTCTTCCACCACCTCCGCCTCCAACAATTGGAGCAATATTTTTAATCCAATCACCGGCTTTAATAGGCGTGTTTTTACTGCCTGCAACTATCATTACTTTATCTTCTTTGGCTTGTAACAATAGTATTGCAATCTTTTCATTGCCATTTTTCAAATCATCTACAATTTTCTTTAAATCGCCATTTTCAACAATTTCAACCACCACTTTACAGCCATTTACTAGCTCTTCGCTAATAGGTGCTGAAACTGCATTTTGTGAGTGTTGTAACTCTTTTTTTAGCTCTTTAATTTGCTCTTTTAATTTTGCAATTCCTAAAATTGGGTCATTGTTTTTAACCTCATCTTGGATTTTTGCTAAGGTTTGAATATTTTGTTTAGCAAACCTTATAGCACTTAAACCGCACACGGCTTCAATTCGTCTAACCCCTGCACTTACACCTTGCTCTTTAGTAATAAAAAAGCTACCAATATCTAGAGTATTTTTAACGTGAATTCCTCCACAAAACTCTACCGAAAAATCGCCAAAATTTACTACTCGAACTACATTGCCATATTTTTCACCAAACATAGCAATGGCGCCTTTTCCTTTGGCTTCTTCAATAGGAAGTTCTTCAACACTTCCTACAATTGCTCTTGAAATCATAGAGTTAACTAAATCTTCAACTTCATTTAGTTGTTCAGAAGTCATGGCTTTTGCATAAGTAAAGTCAAATCTTAATCGTGAAGCGTCGTTTAAAGAACCCGCTTGTGAAACGCCCTCACCTAACACCATTTTTAAAGCACTTTGTAATAAATGCGTAGCACTGTGATGTTTGGCAACTTCATATCGGTTAACCACAACTGCCATAACCTCTTGGTCTTTTTGTAATGTTTCATTCACTATTTTAATATGCGATAAATTTAAATCAAAAAACTTTCTGGTTTCTAATACTTCTGCAATATTTTTATCATCTTCTATAATACCCACATCACCTACTTGACCACCGCTTAAAGCGTAAAAAGGAGTTTGCTCAAGCATTATCCAACCTTTTTGCCCTTTGATTAAACTTGAAACTTCTTTAAACTCTTCGTCTAAAAGCGTAACAATTTTTGTTTTAGAAGAGTTTTGTGTGTATCCTACAAACTCATTTTTGGAATATTTTTCTAAAATTTGTTTAAAATCACCCTCATTTTGGATATCACCACTTCCTTTCCAAGAAGCTTTGGCTTTTTGTTTTTGCTCACTCATTAGTGTTTCAAAAGTTGCGGTATCCACTTTTAAATTAATATTTCTAAGCATATCTTGCGTTAAATCGAGTGGAAATCCAAAGGTGTCATAAAGTTTAAATGCAATCTCTCCACTAAACACCTCTTTTGTGTTGGCTAACTCTTCGTTAAACAAATTCATTCCCAAATCAATCGTTTTGAAAAATCTGTCCTCTTCTAGTGTTAATTGCTCTTTTATAAATGCTTTTTTTTCAACCAACTGTGTATAGTGTCCGCCCATAATGGTAATTAATGTATCAACCAATTGTGCCATAAAAGGTTTTCGCAATCCCAGTAAATATCCGTGCCGAACTGCTCTTCTTAAAATTCGTCTAAGAACATAACCACGCCCTTCTTTATCGAATAAAATCCCTTCAGACAGCATAAAAGATGAAGCCCGTAAGTGGTCTGCAATAACACGGTAACTAGCAACAGTTTCTTGTGTTGTTTTTTTATTAACAATTTTTTCCAAAAGTTCAATCAGAGGTTTAAACATAGAAGAGTCAAAGTTATTAAGTTTTCCCTCTTTTATAGCTACGACTCGCTCTAATCCCATTCCTGTATCAATTGAAGGTTTTGGAAGAGGTACTAACTCACCTTTTGAAGTTCTTTCGTATTGCATAAAAACTAAGTTCCAAATTTCTAAAAATCTGTCACCATCGCCTCCCATACGATCTTCTTCTGAATTAAAATTCTCTTCACCTTGATCATAAAAAATCTCACTACAAGGTCCACACGCACCCGTGTCGCCCATTGACCAAAAGTTATCTTTATCGCCAAATTTAACAATGCGTGAAATATCAATGTGTTTTGACCAAATTTCAAATGCCTCTTCATCGTTTTCATGAACAGTAACCCACAACTTCTCTTTTGGCAAGGCTAAGTTTTTGGTAATAAACTCCCACGCATAAAAAATAGCATCTTCTTTAAAGTAATCTCCAAATGAAAAATTTCCCAACATTTCAAAAAGTGTATGATGCCGTGCGGTGTACCCAACATTTTCTAAATCGTTGTGTTTCCCTCCTGCTCTTACGCACAATTGACAACTGGTTGCTTTAGTATTTTCTGGCTTTGGAACAGCTCCTGTAAATACATCTTTAAATTGCACCATACCTGCATTAGTAAACAACAAAGTAGCATCATCTGGCACTAAAGACATACTTGAATAAACCTCATGCCCTTTACTTCCAAAATAATCTAAAAATTCTTTTCGAATATCCATTGTAAAATTCCATTATTTATTTAATTTTTTTACGATTGTACCCAAAAAAACTTTTAAAAAAGATTACAAAGTGGTAGTTAACTCTATTTAAGGTTATGTCAGTATAATTTTTTTAACTTATTTAAAAAGGAAGAGAGTATGGGAAAATATATCGATTTAACACCTCAAAACTTTGATTCTATTACATCGAATGGTGTTTCATTAGTTGATTTTTGGGCACCTTGGTGTGGACCTTGTAAAATGATTGCGCTTGTCATTGAAGAACTTGCCTCTGATTTTGAAGGAAAAGCCAATATTTGTAAAGTTAATACTGACGAAGAACAAGATTTAGCTGTCAAATATGGTATTCGTTCAATTCCAACTATTTTATTTATGAAAAATGGTGAAATTGTAGATACCATGATTGGTGCTAGTTCAAAACAAGCATTAACGGATAAAATGAACTCTTTATTATAATGGCATAAAGTAAGGTTTAACCCCTTACTTTGTCTTAACTTCTCTCTTTTATTTTTAACTATTTTGTTCTTTTTTTTAACTCTTTTTATAGACTTTTTTACAGCTATTTTTACATTTTAAAAGCAAAATAAACCCTGATTTCTATTGTTAAATTGTTTCAATTAATCTTGTGCTTAATAAAATTTATGTATCATTATCCCTTTATAATAAAATGAATTTTTAACACAATTAAAAAGGAAATCATATGTTAGATTTGGCAATTATTGGGGGAGGACCTGCTGGTTTAACCGCAGGTTTATACGCAACACGAGGTGGCTTAAAAAATGTAACCATGTTTGAAATGGGAATGCCTGGTGGTCAAATTACAGGAAGCAGTGAAATAGAAAACTATCCAGGACAAAAAGAGGTAGTAACGGGAATGGAACTCATGGAAGCATGGCCTACACAAGCTATGAAGTTTGGGTTAAAACATGAAATGCAACAAGTTACAAAAGTAACTAAAACAGGAGATGTTTTTACTGTTTTTTTAAGTGATGGTTCAAGCCAAGAAGCAAAAAGTGTACTACTTGCTACGGGCTCTGTTCCTAAAAAAGCTGGAATTAAAGGCGAAACAGAATTTTTTGGAAGAGGAATTTCTACGTGTGCTACATGTGATGGCTTTTTCTATAAAAATAAAGAAGTGGCAATCATAGGTGGAGGAGATTCTGCCTTAGAAGAAGCTACTTATTTATCAAAAATTTGCTCAAAAGTTTATGTAGTTCACAGACGAGATACCTATAAAGCAGCTCCTAGCACTATTGAACATATGAAAAACCGTGAGAATATTGAAGAAGTTACCAATGTAACGGTTGAAGAAGTCCTTGGCGATAAAATGGGCGTAACAGGAATAATTGTAAAATCTAAAGAAAATGGGCAAACCAGACAACTGAATGTTCCAGGAGTTTTTGTATTTGTTGGACGAGATGTGTTAAGTGATTGTTTAAAACAAGATGATGGCTCTTTTTTATGTGAAGTGAATGCTCAAAATGAAGTAATCGTAGATTTACGAATGCAAACATCAATCAAAGGGTTATATGCAGCAGGCGATGTAAGAATTGAAGCTGCTAAACAAGTAGTATGTGCAGCAGGCGATGGTGCAACTGCAGCTGTTAATATTATAGAATACTTAGGGTAAAAGGAAATTTTGATGATAAAAGTAGGAATTGTTGGAAGTACGGGAAGAGTTGGATCACTTTTAATCGATGATTTAGCAGCAGATAATGAAGTAACATTAAGTGCTTGTCATGTATTTGATGAGTTAAAAAAAGCAGTACCACAAGGTTGCGTTGTTACAAACGATATGAAAATTTTATTGGACTCAAGCGATGTTATTATTGATTTTAGTTCGCCACTTGCAACCGAAGCACTTCTTACTTTAATTGTTGAGCAAGGAGGCAATAAGCCTTTAGTTATTGCCACAACAGGGTTTAATAAACATCAACAAAATTTACTTTTAGAAGCCAGCAAAAAAGTACCTATTTTATATGCAACCAATATGAGTTTAGGAGTTGCTGTTTTAAATAAATTGGTCTCTTTAGCTTCAAAAGCCTTAAAAGAGTTTGACATTGAAATTGTTGAACAACACCACCGTTACAAAATTGATTCTCCTTCAGGAACGGCACTTACACTAGCTGAACACGCAGCTCGTGCAAAGAATTTAGATTTAGATAAGGTACGAGTTTCAGGAAGAGATGGCGAAATAGGTGCTCGAACGAAAGATGAGATTGGTGTAATGAGCCTAAGAGGCGGAGACATTGTTGGAAGACACACAGTTGGTTTGTACAATGATGGCGAGTTTATAGAACTTCATCACACAGCAACTTCACGAAATACCTTTTCAAAAGGGGCAATCAAAGCAGCTAAATGGCTAGTAACTCAAGATGCCGGTTTATATTCTATTAACGATTGTTTAGGCCTTTAATATGTGTGCCATAGTTGGTATTTACGGCAATGAAAATGCAGCAAGATTAGCATCTGTTGCTCTTTTTTCAATGCAACACCGAGGCCAAGAAGCCACAGGTATAAGTTCTTCGTGCAATGGTAAGATTTATACTATTAAAAACAGAGGTTTAGTTTCAGAAGTTTTTACAGAAGATGCCTTGAAAATCTTAGCAGGAAATATGGCAATAGGTCATAACCGCTACTCAACAGCAGGAGGAGACTCTATTTTAGATGCTCAGCCTGTCTTTGCTAAATATAAGTTGGGAGAAATTTCCATTGTTCATAATGGAAATTTAATCAACAAAGATGAAGTACGAAACGACTTAATTGACAAAGGTGCTATTTACCAAACAGGAATGGATACTGAAAACCTCATTCACCTAATTGCTAAAAATTCAAAAAACCGCCTTAGAGACAGAATTAAAGAAGCGTTAGAAAGAACCATTGGAGCATACTGCTTTATTGTGCAATCACGCTCAAAACAGTTTGTTATTCGAGATAAATATGGAATTAGACCTCTTTCTTTAGGAAAATTAAGATCAGGCGGTTATATAGTTGCCAGTGAAACATGTGCGTTTGATTTAGTCGATGCTGAATTTATAAGAGATGTAAGACCCGGAGAAATGCTTATTTTTGATGAAGATAAACAAGAGCCTGAATCCATTCAACTTTATGAACCTGACTTTCACCCATGTGCTTTTGAATATGTTTATTTTGCACGACCAGACAGCGTAATTGATGGAAAAAATGTTTATAAAACTCGTGGAAATATGGGACGAGCTTTGGCAAAAAATGATGCAAACTCTCATATTAAAGCCGATATGGTTGTTCCCGTTCCAGACTCTGGCGTTCCTGCAGCTCTTGGTTATTCAGCACAAAGCGGAATTCCTTTTGAATATGGAATTATAAGAAACCACTATGTAGGACGAACGTTTATTGAACCCACTCAAGAGATGAGAAATTTAAAAGTACGCATGAAATTAAGCCCAATGGATTCACTTATTCGTGGCAAATCTCTTTTAGTAATTGATGATTCAATTGTCCGAGGAACCACAAGTAAACGAATTGTAAAAATGTTAAAAGACGCAGGTGCTAAAGAAGTTCACTTTAGAGTAGCGAGTCCTGAGATTAAGTTTCCTTGCTTTTATGGAATAGATACGCCAACACAAGAAGAGTTAATCTCTTTTAGAATGACAAAAGATGAAGTTTGCAAATATATTGAAGCCGATTCTTTAGAATATTTAAGTCTTGATGACTTAGTAACAGCTATAGGAGATGACAGAAATTATGCCCTTGAAAGCTTCAATGGCGATTATTTCGTAAAGTAATTGTGGTTAAAGAAATTAAATTAAATATGCCTTTACAAGAAGTTTATACCATTGGTAGATATTTCAGAAATAAATTCAATGAAAAAGTCTATAAAGTGCCCATTAGTATTAGTGGGTTTACCTGTCCTAACATAGATGGAACAGTGGCTCATGGTGGCTGTTCTTTTTGTGAAAATGACTCTTTTAGTCCTAACTTACAAGATAAAAAAAACAAGTTCAAATTAAGTCCTAAAACAGTTGAAAATCCTTATTTAGAAAATCAGCTCAAACAGTTAGAGATGCAATTTTTTGCTACTAAAACTCGTTTAGAAAAAAAGTTTGGTGCTAAAAAATTTATTGTTTACTTTCAATCTTTTACTAATACTTATGCCCCTTTTGAAACACTTAAAGCCTTATATGAAAAAGCATTGAGTTTTGAAAATGTTTTAGGACTTTCTATTGGCACAAGAACCGATTGCGTTACCGATGAAATTTTAGATTACCTAAAAGAGCTGTCAGGCAATAAAGAGATTTGGGTAGAGTATGGAATTCAATCGTTTTATGACAAAACTCTTACTGAAATTAACCGTGGAGATACCGCTTCTAATATGCGTTATTGGATTAATAGAACGAAAGAAAAGGGCTTATTGGTTTGTGCACATTTAATCTATGGGTTACCCAATGAAACTCAAAAAATGATGTTACATTCCTTAGATGAAACGCTTAAACTCAATGTTGATTCTATTAAATTTCACCCGTTATATGTAGTAAAAAACACTCTTTTAACCAATGAATTTAAAAAAGGAGAGTTTACTCCTATTAGTGAAGAGTTATATATAGATACCGTTGTAAAATCTATTCAAAAATTGCCTTTAGGTGTAAATGTACAAAGAATTACAGCTGGTATAAGTGATGCTAGTTTACTCGCACCCTTATGGTGTAGAAACAAGCATCAGCAAATGGATAAAATTAGAAAAGCGTTATTGGAAGTGGGACTTTGTTATTAATGAATACGTAATAGTGAATAGTGAATAATATTCCATTATTCATTATTCATTGATTGTTTTATTGTTTTATTTTAAGTAGATAATCGACTACATTTTCTATGAAAGCATCGTGTTTTCTGTCTTTTCTGTAGGCAATATAGAGTTTTCGGTGCATTCTTTGTGCTCCAATTCTTGACTCAAAAAGTACTCCTGTTTTTAAAAGTGTATCAATAGCATTTCTTGAAACAATTGAAACAGTAGGTGCTGTCTCTTTTGATGAGTGTAAAACTGTTTGTACAATAGTTGTAGCACTGGTAACTTCACTCGTAACATCAAATTTATCGCAATCGGGGAAATTGGCTCTTTCTAAACTCTCTTTAAAAATAGCCCTTGTGTGAGAATCTGGGTTTCTACACACCCATTTGTATGAAAGCAAATCTTTTGCTTTTGCTTTCGTTGGTAGTTTTTGATTAGAGAAAATTACTATTTCATCTTCCATCCACTCTCTGTAAATAATATTCTCTTCTTGAACATAGTTTTCAACTAATGCAATATCGATTTTTTTATCCAACAAATCTTCAATGGCTTGACCTGAAACCGTTACATTAATAGAAACATCGTTGTGAATATTTGCTTTTAAATCATTTAGAAATTTTGGTAAAATATAGTTTCCAATAATAAATGATGCCCCAAAAATAAAAGTTACATCTTTATTCATTATTTTAAGCAGTTCTTTTTCTGAGTTATTAACGCACTTTTCAAGTTTTAAAGCAATTGTGTGAAGCATGGTTCCTTCTTTAGTCAAGCGGATTCCATTCTTTTTTCGTTCAACTATTCTTGTATCTAAATACTCTTCCATAAATTTTATTTGTTGAGTTACTGCGGGTTGTGAAATACCAAGTTTTAAAGATGCTTTAGAAAACGATTTCTCTCGCACTACTGTTAAAAAAGTTTCGATTTTTGCAAAATCTTTTAGCATATTTTTGCACCTTTAAGATAAGTTTTGATTATAATAACATTTATTTATAAAATAATTTATTAAGTCGATTAATTAATTTAACTTTAATATGTTATAATAGTTAAATATAGGAGTTATTTTATGTCTGAATCTATTTTATCTTCATTAAATGAGTCTCAAAAAGTTGCGGCTTCTCATATAGATGGGTCATTGTTAATTTTAGCAGGAGCTGGAAGTGGTAAAACAAAAACCATTACCACAAGGTTGGCGTATTTAATCTCTATAGGAATTGATCCTACTTCTATTTTAACGCTAACATTTACCAACAAAGCAGCAAAACAGATGCAACACAGAGCTTTTTCTATGATAAAAAATTCAAACACTCTTCCGTTGTTGTGTACCTTTCATAAATTTGGATTGTTGTTTTTAAAATTCCACATTACGCAATTAAACCGAAAAAACAATTTTATTATTATTGACACCGATGATAAAAAAAGAATCTTAAAATCAATCGATAAAGAGATAACCACAGCCATGGTTGCTAGTGAAATTTCAAAATACAAAAATACACTTTTAACTCCCACAGAAGCCAAAGCTGCTGCACAACTAAAAATTTATCAACAAATTGCAGATATTTATGAAAAGTATGAAAACTATCTTGAAGAGAATAATTTAGTCGATTTTGATGACTTACTTCTTTTGCCTTACAAGATTTTAGAGAAAAACAGCGAACTATGCGAAGAAACCAGCAAAAAATATCGTTATATTATGGTTGATGAGTACCAAGATACGAATGAACTTCAATACAGACTTCTTAAAAAGCTTTGTTCTTCACACAACAATATTTGTGTAGTAGGCGATGACGACCAATCTATTTATGGATGGCGTGGGGCAACCATTAAAAATATTATAAACTTTGCCCAAATTTTTGAAAATACTAAAGTAATTAAACTCGAACATAACTATCGTTCAACGGATACTATTTTAGAACATGCCAATCAACTAATAGAGCATAATCGTGACCGATTAGGGAAAAAACTTATTGGTACAAAAGCAAAAGGTAACTCAATAAAGGTTTATGAATCTCACGATGAAAATGAAGAGACCAGAAAGATTTGTGAAGATATTAAAAACTTAATTAACCAAGGCGTTAGTCCTAGAGATATTGCTATTTTATTTAGAGTGAATGCCTTGTCAAGATCACTTGAAGAGGGGTTTAATAAAGCTCGTATTCATTACCAACTCGTAGGCGGAATGAAGTTTTATGAGCGTGCTGAAATCAAAGATTTAATTGCTTATTTTAGAGTATTAACCAATAAAAACGATAACTTCTCTATTAAACGAATTGTTAATAAACCCAAGCGAGGTATTGGTAAAACCACCATTGATAAACTAGATGACAGATCAAATCGAGATGATTTATCTATTTTTAATATTATAAGTCAATACACTCCGGAAGATTTAACTTCACTCGTAGGAAAAAAGAATGCTCGAACATTAAAAGTATTTGAAGCTTCTATTATGGATTTAGAAGATACTTTAGCAGAATCTAAAATGCGTTTTTTAGATACGTTTGAAGAGACCTTTGATTTTAGAGCCTCTTTTGAAAATCTTCCCGATGGCTATGAAAGACAAGCCAATATAGATGAGTTTTTTGGGTACATAAGAGACTATTTTATTCAGAACCCTCATTTAGAGCTTGATGATTTTCTAAATGAAATAGCCCTAGAAAGCGAGCAAGACAGCTTAGCAAATGAAGCCGTTTCTATGATGAGTATTCACGCTTCAAAAGGTTTAGAGTATAAGCATCTTTTTGTTATAGGCTTAGAAGAAGGATTTTTTCCTCTTATTGGCGATGGCACAGATATTGAAGAAGAAAGACGCTTAGGTTATGTAGCAATAACAAGAGCTATGGACGAACTGACACTAAGTTTTGTTCACTCACGCTTTTATAAAGGCAAACGAACTCAACTTTTAAAGAGCCGTTTTTTAAGTGAAAGTGGTTTAGTAAAAGGGAGTTTAACCATACAAAGACAAAGTGGCTTTAAAAAAGGCGATTTAGTCAACCACAAAATTTTTGGAATGGGCCGTGTTCACAAAAGTTCTAGTGCTGGGAAAGAGTACAAACTGACCATCAATTTTGGTGGAACGCATCGAGATATTTTATCCTCATTTGTTGAAAAACTATAATCAGTTTTTATAAAAAAAATCATTGAGACAATTAATATGAAAAAAAAATTACGTAACGACCCTTTATTTAACAAACTTTTAGTAGTACAAAAACCCATGTATATGGGTTCTAACTTCTTTTTACACCAAGTCAAAAAAAAATATAACAGTAAAAAAGCAGGTTTTAGTGGCACGCTTGACCCTTTTGCAACGGGGTGTTTAATTGTAGCTTTTGGTCAATTTGCCAAACTTTTTAACTACCTTAATAAAAGCCCTAAAACGTATAGAGCAGTCTTGTGGCTAGGTGCTGTTTCGGATTCATTGGATATAGAAAATATTACGCATATTGGTTCTGAAAAAGTTTTAAATGAACACACCATAAAAGAAGAAATTTTAAATTTAATGGGTGAAATCAACTATGTTCCTCCTAAATTTAGTGCAAAAAGAATCAATGGTATAAGAGCATATGAATTAGCAAGAAATGGTGAAGAGATTGTTTTAAAAGAGTCAACTATGCATATTTTAGAAACTAAATTTATCTCTTATTCACACCCTTTTATTACCTTTGAAGCAACAGTTAGTGAAGGTTCATACATTAGAAGCTTAGCTCAAATCTTAGCACAACGCTTAGGAGTTATTGGAACACTTTCTCATTTACACCGTGTTAGAGAGGGCGATTTTTTCTATGAAAATGAAAAAGAGTTAAACCCTTTAGATTATATTGGTCTTCCACGAAATGAGTACACAGGGGATAAAGAGTGGGTTTTCTTTGGTAAAAAAATTGACTCTTACTATTTAAGCAACCGTGACGATGGCGAATATTTAATCCTTTTTGACGATTTTTTCAGTATAATCCAAATTACCAATAAAGATGTAAAATATTTGTTAAATAAGGTCCTATTGAATGAAAATGAGTAAAAATCTCTCTAAAAGAGCCTATGCTAAAATTAATATTTTTTTAAAAATTGCAGGCAAAAGAGAAAATTACCACGAAATTATTTCTCGTTTTGTAAGAGTCCCTACTCTTTTTGACACCGTTTCCATTATTCCACAAAATTCAACCAATGCGTTTAATTTAATAGGCGATTTTAGTTGTGCATTAGAACAAAACACTGTTTATAAAGCTTTTTTGGAGTTACGAAACAATTGCCCGAAAATAGATGCATTTTTTAGAGTCTATTCAGTAAAAGTTGAAAAAAATATTCCAGAAGGTTCAGGTTTAGGAGGTGGTAGTTCCAATGCTGCTGCTTTTTTACTCTTAGCTAACAAACTATTTGATTTACACTATACAAAAGAGAAACTTTCAAAAATAGGTGCAAAAATAGGCGCCGATGTTCCTTTTTTTATCCATGAATACGAAAGTGCCAATGTAAGCGGAATTGGTGAAATTGTTGAAGAGTTTAAAGAAAAACCATTGAGTATAGAAATTATTACTCCATCAATAAAGTGTGACACAAAAAAAGTTTTTACAGAATTTAGAGAAAACTTTTACAAAGAAATTTCGAAAGAAGAAGCAGATAAATTAAAACAAATGACCAGTAAAGAGATATTAAAGAGTTTAACTATTGAGCAAGCAAATGATTTATATGCCCCAGCAATCAAACTCTACCCACAACTAGTAACACAACAAGCACTAATAACCAATCACCACTTCAGCGGCAGTGGAAGTTCATTTTTTAAGGTAGTACCATAATGGCAAAAGAAAAAGTAAAAAAGAATTTAGTCTTTAGAAATAGAAAAGCATTTCACGACTATTTTATTTTAGACACGCACGAAACGGGTGTCATGCTTAAAGGCAGTGAAGTTAAAGCTATTCGAGAAGGACGCGTTAATTTAAAAGATTCCTTTGTGCGTATTATTAAAGGGGAACTTTTCTTACTCAATATGCATATTTCTCACTTAAGTACAGCACACACAACTTTTAGACCCGATGAAAGAAGAGAGAGAAAACTTTTAATGCATAAAAAAGAGATTGCAAAGCTTTTTGAAAAAGTGACCAAAGATGGTATTACTTTAGTGCCTTTAAAGCTCTATTTCAATTCAAGAAATTTAGTTAAGATACAAATTGCCACTGCGCAAGGAAAAAAACTCTACGATAAAAGAGAAGATTTAAAAACTAAAACTATGTTACGAGAGACGCAACAAGCCCTAAAACAGTATAAATAACTACAGTTATTATAAATAAAGGCATAGTTGTGACATAAAGTTAAATACAACTTAAGAAAATAAATAACATATTAAGCTTAATTTTATGCCTATTTCGCTAAAATTATCTGGATAAGTGACTGTATGGTGACTTGTATATCAAAATTTAGGAGGAGATTGATGCAAAACGGTGCACAAATTGAGTACGATTACTCAGTTGCTAAGGCGTTTACGTTTTCAACAATTTTATTTGGTATCATCGGTATGACAATTGGAGTGGTTTTATCATTTCAAATGGCGTATCCTGAACTGAATTATTTAGCAGGAGAATACGGTACTTTCTCAAGACTAAGACCTTTACACACTAATGGTGTGGCGTTTGGTTTTACTCTAAGTGGTGTCTTTGCTACATGGTATTATGTAGCTCAAAGGGTATTGAAGGTTTCTTTAAAAGAATCTCCATTCTTAATGGGTGTTGCTAAGCTGCACTTCATTTTATACTTTATTACAATTTTGTTGGCAGTTGTTACTCTATTTATGGGTATTACTACTTCAAAAGAGTATGCAGAGTTAGAGTGGCCTTTAGACTTGCTTGTTGTTGTTTGGTGGGTACTTTGGGGTATCTCAATTTTTGGTCTTATTGGAATTAGAAGAGAAAGAACTCTCTATATTTCTATCTGGTATTATATTGCATGTTTCTTAGCAATTGCATTATTATACTTATTTAATAATATGGAAATTCCAACAGCTCTGTTTTCAGGTTATGGTGCATGGTACCACTCTGTTTCTATGTATGCTGGAACAAATGATGCTTTAGTTGAATGGTGGTATGGACACAACGCAGTTGCATTCGTATTTACAGTTCCAATTATTGCAATGATTTATTACTTCTTACCAAAAGAATCAGGACAAAATGTTTATTCATATAAACTTTCTATTCTTGCTTTCTGGGGATTGTTATTCGTTTACGTTTGGGCAGGTGGTCACCACTTGATTTACTCAACTGTTCCAGACTGGATGCAAACTATGGGTTCTGTAATGTCTGTAATTTTAATTCTACCATCATGGGGTTCTGCTATTAACATGCTGTTAACTATGAAGGGTGAGTGGCAACAATTACAAACAAATCCATTGATTAAGTTTATGATTTTAGCATCAACTTTCTATATGTTATCAACCATTGAAGGTCCAATTCAATCTATTAAATCTGTAAATGCAATTGCGCACTTTACTGACTGGATTCCAGGACACGTTCATGATGGTACTTTAGGATGGGTTGTATTTATGATTATGGCTGCAATTTTTCACATGGTTCCACGAATGTATGGAAGAGAAATTTACTCTAAATCATTAATGGACACACAATTTTGGTTACAAACAACTGCCATTGTATTATACTTTACATCTATGTGGATTGCAGGTATTACGCAAGGTATGATGTGGAGAGCGTACGATGAGTATGGTTCTTTAGTATATTCATTTATTGATACAGTAAATGTTTTACATCCTTACTATGTAATTCGAGCTATTGGTGGATTATTGTATTTAGTTGGTGTATTTATGTTCGCATATAATATTTACAAAACTGCAACAGCTGGAAGAATTCTTGATAAAGAACCAGCAAATGCTACGCCTATGGCAGCTTAAGAGAAGGGGGTTATTATGTTTCATTGGTTAGAACAAAGACCGTTTTTCTTTGCGGTAGCAGTATTTTTAGTTGTTTCATTCGCAGGTATTATTGAGATTATTCCTGATTTTGCTAAACAATCAAGACCAACAGTTGGTACAAAGCCTTATTCAGTTTTAGAACTTACAGGTAGACATATTTATATTAAAGACTCTTGTAATGCGTGTCACTCACAATTAATTCGACCATTTAAATCAGAAACTGATAGATATGGTATGTATTCATTAAGTGGAGAATATGCGTATGACAGACCTTTCTTATGGGGTTCTAAAAGAACAGGTCCAGACTTAATGAGAGTGGGGAATTACAGAACAACAGATTGGCATGAGTCACATATGGCAGACCCACAATCAGTAGTTCCAGGTTCAATTATGCCTGCATATAAGCATCATTTTACAAAAATAGCTGATATTGATACAGCATATGGAGAAGCCTATACTATTAAAAAGGTATTCTCAACACCATACGATCAAGATTTAAATGGTGACGGACAAATAGACGTTCCACTGGGTACTTATGAAGAAGCACGAGCTCGTGCTTTAGAAGAAGCAAAAGTAATTGCAGCTGATATGAAAAATCAAGCTGTTAAGGATGCCGTTGCTAACGGTCAGGTTCCTGAAATAGTAGCATTAATAGCATACTTAAATTCTTTAAAATAAAAGAGGGTTATTATGGATTATGAAACACTAGTAAATCTCCAAGGTTATGTTAAGTTTTTTCTGATTTTAATCGTATTTATTGTATTTTACTCTTACGCATATTCAATATACAGAAGAGATAAAAAAGGTGAAAGAGATTTTGAAAAATACTCTAAACTTGTCTTAGATGATTCTATTAGTTCTAATCCTCTTGAAGCTAGAGAAGAAAAATCAGAAAATATAGATAAGGAGAATTAATATGAAATCTATGCTTATAGGTGGTATTATTCTTATCATTGCATTAATGGCAGGAACCTATTTCGTAGCAGGTGATGCTTTTAGTCTTGGTGACGATTATATCAACGACCTTACAATGTTAGCAGCATTGTCAATTATTGCTATAACAGTATTTATAGCACTAAAATATGTAAATCAAATTAAAAACGATACAGCTAGTGGTGATTTAGCTGATGAGAATTGGGATGGCATTGGTGAATACCAAAATGCAGTACCAACAGGTTGGGCTCTTGCTTTTATTGGAACTATTATTTGGGCAATGTGGTACTTAACTGTAGGTTATCCAACAAACAGTTTCTCTCAAATTGGACAATGGAATGAAGAGACTATCGAGTACAATGAAAAGTTTGAAAGTAAATGGCAAAATCCAGATACTTCAACTCTAAATGCAATGGGTCAATCAATTTTTCTAGTACAATGTGCGCCATGTCATGGTGTAGATGCTGAAGGAATTGATGGAAAAGCTCAAAACCTAACAAAAAGAATCAGTGCAGCTTCTGTTGAAGCAGTTATTAAACACGGTTCTATTGCCATTGGTCCAAAAGCTGAAGGTAACTTAGGCTACGCTTTAGGCATGATGCCTGGTCAAGATGGATTATTTAACATGAACACAGGTATGCCAATTAGCGATGAAGAGACAAAAATAGTATCTTCATATGTTGCTAATGGAATGACAGGTGAGGGTTCTGAAATCTATACAGGCGTTTGTTCTTCTTGTCATGGAGATGATGGACAAGGCATGGACGGTATGGCTCCTAACTTAGTGGCGTACGACGACACATTAGTAGCTAATGTATTGTCTAACGGTAAAAAAGGTATTACAGGAACTATGCCATCGTTTACGGGAAGATTAAACGAAACTCAAACGAAAGCACTTGCTAGCTATCTTAGAAGTTTAGGAGAATAACATGGCAAACAATACACAAATGAATGAAAATGAAAGAGGTATTTTTAGTATACATGGAATTACCGGTATGTTAATTGCTACAGTGTTGTTGCTTTCTATTCTTGGGGTACTTCAAGTATTAAGTGTTGAGGCACAAAGTACACAAGCGACAAATTATTATAAAGTTAATCAAGACATCAATGCCATCAAGTTCAAAAGTAGTGAAAACATAAATCACTACGAACTTGTTGGTAAGTAGGAGGTTGTTATGGAAAAAATCATTGGTATTTTACTGGTTGCTATAGCAGCTCTTACAATTTATCTATCGTATCTATCTCCTGATAGATTATTTGTAGGTTAATTTGAAAAGTTTACACTTTTTAAAAGTGGGAGTGTTTTTAACACTCCTGCTTTTTTTTATCCCCAGCTTATATGCAAATACAACACAATATATATTAAGTCACGATCAACTAATCGACCCTAGGGCGATTTTGAAAATCAATGAAATAGGCTCTGAAGTTGAAGCCAAAACAGGCGTCAAAATTTTTCTTTATGCCAAAGAAAATTATGGCATTAACGAGACACTTCCTATGAAAGAAAAATTAGAAAAAATTAAATTTTATGAAAATGAATTACTTAAATCACTCTCTTCCCCTTATGTTTTAATAACAATATCTTTGGAACAAACTCATATTAATCTATTTGTATCTGAAGAGTTAAAAACAATTATAAACAAAGATGAAATATTAAACGAATATATAATACCTTTACTGGCTTCCAAAGACAAAAACAGACTCTTTGCCAAAGTCAGTGCTGCTGTTCTAAATGGCTATGCTCAAATAGGCGATGACATTGCCAAAAGTCGAAACATTAAACTTGAATCAAGTATAGGAAGCGGTGGAAAAACCTTTAGTACTATCTGGAAAGTGTTTATGTACTCTATTGTAATAATAGGTTTAGTCGTATACACAGTAGCTGTTTTAAAATCAAAAAAGAAATAGGATAGATTATGAAAAGAAATTATTGGCCTTTACTGTTTATAGCCATTTTTACATTTACAATATATATGGTATTTTGGACAGTATACAATGCCATACAAACTCCTGTACAACAAGACGATAGCTTTTTAAACTCTTATCAAAATGTTGATGGTAATTTTAATGAAATTGCTCTTTCAAATGAACAATTTTTAGAAAAATACGATTTTGAACTTCTAATTAACAACCATACATTTGAACTAAGTTTTCAAGATATTTATTACTCTCAAAAAGTTATTGAAACAAAATCAGAACACAAAAATGCGCTTAATGTAGAAAACAATACTATAAGCGTTAGCATTAAAGAGAAAAAAAGCAATGAACCAATTAGCAATGCACTAATTTCTATGCGTGTCATGGCACCAACAAACAATAACCACGATACCGACTTAGAAGATTTCAACTATTCAAATAATATGTATAGCTCAGAATTTCCTCTTCCTAATAAAGGAAATTTCAACATAACAGGTGTTATTACTATTGATGACCAAAAAGCGTATATTTTTATAAAGACCAATGCTCTGTAAAACACTATTGGTCTTCCCGACTTCAAGAGCTATTAGAACTCATATTTCAAAAGATGATTCCAATAGACTCTTAGAGTCACTTTTGAGTATCGATGAATTCTTTTTTAAATCCATTACCGTAGCAAATTACTCTTTTATAGATGAAGAGCATCGTTTTTTACTCCTTAAAGAAGCCACCCAAATTAAAAATTTTAGTGCGTTAGGTATCTCAAACTCCTTTAACGATTTTATTAAACAAAGTGAGTATCTTTTCCGCTTCTTCAATGAAATCTGTGCTGAGAACATTGAGTTTGATTCCATAAAAAAAGCAGATACCTATGAGTTTTATGAAGAACATCTCTGTTTGTTACACACTATTTATAACAACTATTGTGCTTTACTTGAAAAAAATAAATTTATAGATAAAATCACTTTACCTAAAAAATATGAATTAAATTATGATTTTTTAAAACAGTTTGAACAAATAACACTCTTTTTTGAAGGGTACTATACACACTTTGAATTTAATCTAATTACAAAAATTGCCTCCGTTATTCCGTTAACGCTTCATTTACAAACCACTCCTTACAATAAAAAATCCTACGAAAAATTTATAGAGTATGGGTTTAACCTAGAAGAAAATTTTTCATATGAGCTTAATATTTCTCAAAAACTTATTCTTGAAAAAAAGCCCATTAAAGCATTTTCACAATCCATTGAAATAAAAGCATTTTCACAATCCATTCACCAAGTTGCTTATGTTCAAAAAGCCATTACAAAAATGATAGAAAACAATATAAAACCAGAAGATATAGTTTTAATTGTCCCCGATGAAACTTTTGTGCAAACCCTACAACTTTTTGATAGCAACAACTATTTTAACTATGCCATGGGAAAAGAGATAAAAACCTCTGCTTTATACACCAATGCTTACTCTTTATATCAATACCTCAATGAGTTTGAGAAAAAAGATATTGAGTATCTTTCATTTTTAAAACAAGATATTGTTTATATCAATGAAACATTTAAAAGCCATTGGGGGAAACCAATTACTAAAGAAATATTCACTTTAACGCAAAATTTCCTAAAAAAAGAAGAGTTAAATAAAGAGATTTTAGAAAAGTTTGAAGAGGAGTGTTATAAGCTTGAAAACCTTGTTTTTAACTACAAAGAACCCATTTCATTTAAAGAAGTTTATAAATTTTTACTACAAAGAATAAGTACCATAACCACAGATGACATAAATTCAGGTGTTATTACCGTTATGGGTCTTCTTGAAACCAGAGGTTTAAGTTTTAAAGGGCTTATAATTGTGGATTTCAATGAAGATATTGTGCCAAAAAGAAGTATTAAAGATAAATTTCTTTCAAGCAGTGTTAAAAAACATGCCAAACTTCCCACAAGAAGCGACCGTGAAAATTTACAAAAATATTATTACCATCAATTATGTAAAAATACTTCAGAAATTTATATTTCGTACATTAAAAACGACACTCAATCCGTTAGCCGTTTTGCATCGGAGCTATTTAATATTCCAATAGATGAAACTTTATACGACAACGCCTATAAACACATTTTATACGCCTCTAGTAGCATCAAACACTTTAATGAAGAGATTGTCCTAGAAATTGACCTTTCACAGCAAGAGTGGTCTGCTACCTCTCTTAAAACCTATTTGCAATGTAAGCGTAAATACTATTTGCACTATATAGCTTCAATTAAAGAACACCACTTTAGTGTTAAACCACAAGGCTTTGAAATTGGAACGGCTATTCACTCTATTTTAGAGAAGTTTTATTCAAAATATACCTACTTAGAGCAAAGTTGCCCAAACACCATTTTAAACCCCTATTTTAATGAGTACAAAGAACAAAACCCTTTTATATTTTTAGATTTTGAAATTTGGAAACGAAAGTTAGAACAATTTATTGAAAATGAAAAACAAGAGTTTTTAACCAAAGAAAAAAAAGTCTACAAGACAGAAATGCCTTTTAAATTTACATACCAAGACGTTACATTAAAAGGAATCATTGACCGCATTGACAAAGGCAAAGACTTTTTTGAAATCATAGATTATAAAACCAGCAATACACTTAGTGTAGACACGCCCAAAAATTACGAAAAATCGGTTGATTTCCAGTTAGAATTTTATTTTTTAGCCATGAAAGAGTATCTTGAAAAGAATCCATTCTCAACATACAGCATTAAGCCTTATTATTACGATTTAAACAAAGCCATATTACTAGAAGAGCTACTCTTAGACGATAAAATAACAATGTTAAAAGAGATATTAAAAAGCTTAAAAACCACCGAGGTAAATTTCACAAAATGCGAAGATTTAAGTGTGTGTAACTATTGCCCCTATAAAGTAATTTGTAATCGTGAATAGTATTTAGTAAATTTAAAAAACAGTCCTAAAATCCGCTATTATCAATATATAAAAGATCAAAAATGTTAACTTATGGCGTAACTGATATTCAAAATATGATAATTATATTAAGCCAATAATAAAGCAAATTGATACCCACAGCAACCGAAACAAGTTTCGGCTTCCAAATAGAACAATCTCATCTTCGGAACTTGAAACTTGGTACTCAATCAACCCAACAACAAAGACTACAAAAACAAAATTACCATTCTTGTCATTAAAAATTATTAATTATTTTCTAACCAGCCGTGGCTATTAAAACATCCTCAATAATTTTAGTAATATCCCCGTCTAAAATAGCTTCAACATTTGAGTAGCCAATCCCACTTCTTGAATCTTTGATTTGCTGATACGGCTGTAATACATAAGAACGAATCTGATGCCCCCAACCAATTTCACTCTTTTCAACTCCATCTTTCGAAGCTTGTTGTTTTGCAATTTCCAGTTCATAAAGCTTTGATTTTAGCATTTTAATGGCACTGGCTTTATTTTTGTGTTGGCTTCTGTCATTTTGGCACTGTACAACAATACCTGAAGGAATGTGAGTAATTCGAATAGCACTCTCTGTTTTATTAACATGCTGTCCCCCTGCACCACTAGAACGATATGTATCAATTCGTAAATCTTTATCTTCAATTACAATATCAATATCGTCATCTATTTCAGGGCTTACCATAACCGAAGTAAAAGAGGTATGTCGTTTGGCATTGGAATCAAAAGGCGAAATTCGTACCAACCTATGAATACCACTCTCCGCTTTTAAATATCCATACGCATTTTCACCTTTAATAATAAAAGAGACATCTTTAAGCCCAGCTTCCTCACCATCTTGATAATCAAGAACTTCCACTTTAAAGTTTTGTCGTTCCGCCCATCGTAAATACATACGGTACAAAATACTTGCCCAATCTTGGCTTTCTGTTCCCCCAGCTCCTGGGTGAATGGTAATAATGGCATTTAAACTGTCATCAGGATGTGAAAGCATAACCGCAATTTCAGTAGACTTTATAATATTTTCTATTTCAGGGGCATCGGCATAAAGCATTTCTAGTGTATCTTCATCTTTATCATCTACTGCCATTTCATAAAGTTCATTGGTGTCGTTGAGAGCTTTATTGGCTTTATTAAATTTACTAAGTTTCCCTAAAACTCTATTTTTTTCAATTCCTATTTTTGTAGCATTTTCCACATTATTCCAAAACTCTTGTTCTGCTTCAAGTTCTACAATCTCTTTAATTCTAGCATTTAGTTTTGTAGGTTTAAGAATTCCTTCAATATTTTTAAGTTTTTTATTTAACAGCTTTAGAAGTTCAGAATATTCATAAGCATCCATAGGTTTCCTTTGTGATTAGTAAATTGTAAGCAGAAAAAAGCAAGTGGTAAAAGGTAAAAAAGAGCTATTTAATAGCTACTTTTTTACTCTTGAGTGTTTAAAGATTTTAAATATGTGTAGACATTTTTAACATCATTATAGTCCATTAAATTTGCATATGGTTTCATAACAATTGCCATTACACCCTCTGTGTTACCTACATTGTAGTTACGAATAGATTCTTGAAATTCATTATGATCAAGTAAATTAATAGGTCGTGAAACCCCTTTGGCTTTAAGCTCACCTTTTTGTCCATGACAAATAACACATTTAGAAACATAAAGCTTTTCACCCGCTTTGCTGTTTGCAGCGAGTAAAGCCTCTTTTTGTGCTTCTTCTTTTGCTACTTTTTCAGTTTCAATTCGTTGATACAATTTGTCCATCAAAGCTTCTTCACTTAAGTTTTCACTGCTAGTTTGTTTTTTAAACACATAAATAAAATCCGTACCAAAATTAGTTGGAGTCATTTTAATATCTTCAATAACCCACCCTAGTTTTTTCATATCATTAGAACTCTTCAAAGAAGCACACATACCACCATCAAGCTTTGCATTTTCAATAGTAGTTAAATCTGAATGCCCTTGCTTAAAACACATAGTTGTTTCTGCATTAGCATAAGTTAGTGAAGATATTAAAATACAAAGAGTAATCATCAATTTTTTAAGCATATTTTTCCTTTTTTTAAAAAAAAAGTGTAGCATAAATTTACTTAGCCAACAGTAAGAAATTGTTTTTTAATGGTAAATTTTAAATGCTGAATTTTGAGTTAATATATACAAATATTTTGGTCTGTCTTAAATAACGATTTCAATAAAAAATTGAATTTGTCCAAACTATTAATGCACTCAAAACTTTTCGTTTCGCTATTCGGAACTTGAAACTTGGTACTCAAGCCTTTTTGGCGTTTGTTGTAACTTTAAAAGTTGTTGCAGCTTTTGCCTTAGTACTTGCGTTTAAGGTTCCGAAGGGTTTGCATTTTGTTTCGCTATTCGGAACTTGAAACTTGTTTCAAGCTTTTTGGCGATTGTTGTAACTTTTGCCTTAAATAAATTTAAGGTTCCAAAGAAGAAAATTTATTCATATTATACATACTTAATTACTATTTTGTTACAATAATCCTATAAAAGGATAAAAATGCATACAAACCTTCCTCATATATCATTAGAAAACCATTATCAATTTATTACATTTAGAACATATAAAAGTGTAGATTCATATATAGATACCTTACAAAAAGCACCAATTGACACTAAAAAGAAGGAGTATTTAATTGATTGTTATTTAGATAATTCTCCTAAAGGTGCTTATTTTTTTGGTGAGTATATTGAGCTTATAAAAAATGTATTGTGGGCTAAAAATAATCTTCTTTACACTATTGAAGTGTGTTCTGTTATGCCCAATCATATTCATATACTTTTACAACAACATACTAGCTTAGAAAAAATTGTAAAATATATCAAAGGGAAAAGTGCAATTGAAATGAACAAAAAACTAAATATTAAAGGACAATTCTGGCACAGAAACTATTTTGATAAACTTATTCGCAATGAAAAGCATTTTGCTTTGGTGTATGAGTATATTCAAAACAATCCACTAAAAGCCAATTTAAATGACGCTAAAAGAGTCTTTAGTGCGTATTAGTAGAGTTTTCGGAACTTGAAACTTGGTACTCAAGCTTTTTGGGAGTTGTTGTAGCTTTTGCCTTAAATAAATTTAAGGTTCCGAATAGCTTTTGTAAGTTGAGTTTAGAAAAGCTCATAACCTTTTCAAATCAAAAATGTAAATGTCCTTATCCCCTATTCCAACATCTACAGAAGCTGAGCGTTTGTTTTTAATTTCGGTAAAGAGTTGCAACTGTTTGAGTAAAAAAGAGTGACTGATTCACTCTTTTTTAGGAGTTTTGCAATTCAGAAATTGAAAACAATAAGCGAAGGTACCCGATAGGGCTTCGAAGCCGTTGGTGGTTTTGTTACTTTGTCCACACAAAGTAAGAAAGCGGAAAGCTTTGCTTTTCAAGAGAGATATTAGAATATTAAATCAACTCTAAAAAAAATGAGTTATTTCACACTTTCTAAATTTATTTCGGTTGGTGTTTGTTGTGGGAGTATTGTTTTTTGAGGGATTGGTGGTTGGTATTTCGGAACTTGAAACTTGGTACTCAAGCTTTTTGGGGGTTGTTGTAACTTTAAAAGTAATTGCAGCTTTTGCTTGAAACAAGTTTCAGGTTCCTAAGAGTGTTTTTTGATGTTGTTTTTGTTATTCGGAACTTGAAACTTGTTTCAAGCTTTTTGGAAGGTGTTGCTATTTTGCTTTTGTTGTTGCTTTTGCCTTAAATAAATTTAAGGTTCTTTTATATTTGACAATTTAAGATTTATTCTGTTTGTCCAGAATTAATTGCTATATATACTATAGTTCCTATAAAAAAAGCAACTGTTAAAATAACTAAATATTCCATTATAAATCCTTTAAACTTTTGATTTTAATCATTACTTTTAAATTGTAGTAAGTTCATTAAATCCATAGTATAAAACTCCAGCAACTGCAATAAGCAAAACAATCATTATGAAAGTAGTCATTACTATTCTTCAAGTTTTGAATTGCTTATAATAACTTAACCAATGTTGCAACAATTGCAGCTTGAGCTACCAACATACCAGCAACCCATTTAATAATATCTGCTTTCATTTCATTAAGGTCATTTTTGGTTGTTAACTCTTCTTTTTGTTGTTTAATTATACTTTCAGTATTGTCTTTAAATATGTTAGATAACTCTTTTGCAACTTTGTCATCTAAATTTGCTTCTTTTAATCTTGTGTATATTCCAAGAGTATCAATAGAAATATTCATAATTTGTCCTTCTATTATAATTTAATGATTATACCACAATTTAAGAAAAGTGAAAATATAGTTGAATTGTAGAAATTTGCAATAAAAATTGAACTCTTCGAAACTTGAAACTTGGTACTCAAGCTTTTTTGTGGTTGTTTTGGGTTTTTCTTTTATTGTAGCTTTTGCCTTAAATAAATTTAAGGTTCCTAAGAGTGTTTTGGTGGTTTGTATTCAGAACTTGAAACTTGGTACTCAAGCTTTTTGGGGGTTGTTGTAACTTTAAAAGTTATTGCAGCTTTTGCTTGAAACAAGTTTCAAGTTCCTAAGAGATTGTTATTTTGTTTGGGTTGCTTGAAACAAGTTTCAAGTTTTTTGGGGGTTGTTGTAGCTTTTGCCTTAAATAATTTAAGGTTCCGAATAGCTTTTGTAAGTTGAGTTTAGAAAAGCTCATAACCTTTTCAAATCAAAAATGTAAATGTCCTTATCCCCTATTCCAACATCTA